>Ga0209721_1000092_pt1 | contig 88524 bp, 58 predicted proteins | sample TshhotsprinmetaG_FD_184139 | JGI IMG/M metagenome (GOLD analysis project Ga0209721, IMG submission 184139) | Hot spring microbial communities from South Africa to study Microbial Dark Matter (Phase II) - Tshipise hot spring metaG (SPAdes)... | ecosystem: Environmental > Aquatic > Thermal springs...
GGGTGGGCGCCATTTGTAGCAACGATATTGGCTCGGGGGCAAAAGCGAGGGTTGCATCTCAATTATCCGTTATCCGTCTTGAGTAGCATCCGTCTTGAGGAGCAGCCACCGGAGGTTTGGCGGGCACGGAAACCGGTTAGCTAAAGCGTTAGCTAAAGCCTTAGCTACACCCATGGGCGGCCGGAATGGGGAGTCCGCCTCGGGACATGGGGGGTCTGACTGGGGATCAGACCAAAGTCGTTAGGGTCCCGTGAGGTCCGCTCGATGACTCTCACCTATTTCAAACGCTACCGCATGGAGGTGGATTTAACGAGTACAAACTTGGAGCTGCCCGCATTACCCAAGGGGTACCGGCTGCTTCCTTGGGAAAAATCGCTCTTGGAGCTTCATGCGGAAGTCAAGCATTTGAGCTTCCGACATGAAATCGATGCCCAGCTTTTCCCGTGTTTTACCAGCTTGGCCGCTTGCCACCGCCTCATGAGCGAGATTGTTTCCCGCCGCGGTTTCTTGCCGGAGGCCACTTGGTTGGCGGTTTGCCAAGCCAGTCCGGATAGCGTGCTGGAGCCTTGCGGGACGATCCAAGGGGTGCAGGACGAAGCCGGCGATGGGTGGATCCAAAACGTGGGCGTCGTTCCGGAGCATCGGAATCGGGGCGTGGGGTCGTGCCTGTTGCGATACTGTTTGGCAGGGTGTGCCCGCCGCGGCCTTAGTCGGGTCCATCTCGAAGTCACGGCGGATAATTACGGTGCGGTTCGCTTGTATGAGCGAATCGGCTTCGAAGTAGTAAAGACGCTCTACAAGATGGCGGAGCCTACCGTCTGGTAAATTCAAGATGGCGAAGAGTACCGTCTGGTAAATACCGTCTGGTAAATATTAATAAATGGCTGAGCCTACCATTCGTAAAGTGGGCAATTAAGGCTGACGAAAGCCTGATGAGTTGCGGAAGAGCGTGATCGCGCAAGCCTGCTTGGTTGCTCAAAGCACGGGGTGGAGGCCCGGTAACTTGCTGAACACCGGCCGCCGAAAGCCCGGCGGTTGGTTCATGTAACCGGTAGTTGCTTCACTTCATCCGAAAATACTCACTCGATCCGAATATAACCCGACAACCGGTAGTCGCTTCATCTAATCCGATGAGTTCAAAGCGTGCCCTCCGAGGTTTCCCCTCCGGCTGAGGATTAGGGGGTTTATGAAGGAGTAAAAGCTCTTCTATTTACAGGCTTCCCCTTTGGGTGCGAATCAGGGTCAACGGCGCGAAATAAAGCACGACGTCCGAACGGGCTTGCCCCACGGATGTGGGCTGCGCAGAATCGAGAAGGTGCCGAGTCAAAAAAGGGGCAAACTCCGGCCGCAAATTGACCGGCTGATCTGCGAGCCATTACTCTGGAGGCAAATCATCGAATCGGGAGTACTCGAAGAGGCGATTGAACGACCCGGTAGAGGACGGAAGAGGAATTTCGCCGGGTAGATGACCGCGGATTTAACGCGGGTCCTTCCATTTAATGTTGATGCGGATCCTTTCCTTTCACGCGGACTGAACGTTGGCTTGGGAGGAAAGCTGAGCCACTGCTTCGGCCCGATTGGGAAAGGCGGCCCAGAGACTATTGAGTCGGGTGATTTTGAGGACCTCCGCACAAAACGGGGTCACGCCGCACAACGCCATCACCCCATCCCGCTGTTTGATGCGTTTCCAGGCACGCACCAAAATCTCGAGGAAGTTAGAGGCAATAAAATTCACGCCCGATAGATCCACCAATAGAACCGGCGGCGTGACCTCGCCAGCTTCTTTCAACAAAGTGGCAGAAAGCCGGCTCAAGGCCTCTTCATCGAGGGAGTTGTAATCGGCTCCCAGTTCGACGATCGTCACTTGAGACTCGCGAGCTATCTTTACCATGATTAGTAGTATACCGGAGTCAAAACGGGTCAGCAACTCCTGCGGCGGGGGAAGACCGTAATTTTGATTGAGTGCCGGAATATTCCCACCCAGAACGCTACCAAGTTTTTGACGATCGTTTTACTGAAGGATCATTTGGCAGCAAGTTTCGGCTGCCCCACCGGACTAAAGGCTCCAAACTTTTTTTGCCGTAAAATAGGCCCCCTTCAGGGGGGCATCAACCCGGGCTTGCCCGCAACTAATCGCTGCAAAGCTTATCGCCGTAAAAGGTGACCGAAACAAGTAGCTGAAAGTCTCTCGGCGGCGGGGCGGGATCCTCCTCTACAGACTAAAGCCTTTGTTTGAAGCCTTTGTGCGGACCGACGTTCTGGATCAATATTCGGCCTTTGATGCGTTTACCGCCAATCTTGGCGCCGCATCGTCGTTTGAAAATGTGGCGTAGCCCATCGGATCCGAATTGCGGGATTTTGTTTTTAATTTAAGTCGGCTTTTTCGAGGATGGAGTTTTTCATCATCAGAGCGTTGTGGAGGGATTGTTTAACGTCCGACGATCAGGGGAGGGGGTGGTTTTCGACGGCAGTGTGACGGTGACTGACGTTAACGTCCGCTTATCGGGGGAGGGTGAGCGTAAACGACGGGCCGATACAGCTCCAGAAGCACGCGTACCCCAATTCTCTGCTATCACTTAGGATTGGTTCGCACTGAGTTCGTGCACCCAAGCGACCAATTGCTGGACATTTTCCACGGGCGTTTCCGGTAAAACGCCGTGCCCTAAATTGAAGATGTATCCTCGGCGGCCGCGGCATTGCAACAGAATCTCGGCGACTTTGCCTTGGATAACCGCCGGGGGGGCCAGAAGCACTGCCGGATCCAGGTTTCCTTGGAGCGCTTTATGGGGGCCGAGAATTTCCCAGGCCTCCGCCAGACCAATCCGCCAGTCGAGCCCGATGACACTTCCGCCGGCCTCGGCCATCAAGGGGAGCAAAGCCGGGTTGCCGGTAGCAAAATGGATTGCTGGAACCTGAGGGGGAATGGCCTCGAAGCACCGTCGCGAATACGGCAAAACAAATTGGCGATAATCCTCCGGTCCAAGGCACCCGACCCAACTATCGAAAAGCTGTACGGCGCAGGCCCCAGCTTCGATTTGTGCGCGGAGGAACTCGCAGACGGCTTCCGTAAGCAATTCCATCAACACATGCCAAGCTTGCGGATGAGAGTACATGAAGCGCTTCGTTTGTGTGTAGCTTCGCTTGCCGGAACCTTCAACGGCGTAGCTGGCCAGGGTGAACGGCGCGCCGGCAAAGCCAATAAGCGGAAGTGGATCGGGTAAACCGGCTCGCGTCAATCGAACCGCTTCCAGCACGTATTCGACCGTTCCCACCCCCCGCAAGGGGCGGAGCTTCTTTAGGTCTTCAGGCTTACGGATGGGATTGGCGATCATCGGACCGTCGGCGGCGAACACGACCTGCAAGCCCAGTGGCTCCAGGAGCACCAGGAGATCGGTAAAAAGGATCGCGGCGTCCACACGGAGTTTTTCGACGGCAATGAGCATCACCTCGGCGCAGAGTTTTGGTTGCTTGCAAAACTCCAGAAAGCTTCCCGAGCCGCGAATCTGGCGATATTCCGGCATGTAACGGCCGGCTTGACGCATCAGCCAAACGGGAACGCAGTCCACCGGCTCGCGGCGGCAAGCCCTCATAAAGCGACTCTGCCACCAAGGGGCTCTTTCGAAAGGCGAGATTTCGCCCGATGCTGAATCTGACGACATGGCCCATCCTCTGCCGCTTTTACAAAGCCCGGCCTATTCAGGGGGCACACCGAGTGCAAAGCTCGTGCTACCTGTGAAGCTTTTTCACAGTTTTTGTTGGCTTTGTCAAGCGAAATTGGCCGCGAACCTATAAGTCCAGTAAGGTTTCGTGCTATTGTCCGTTACGCCCTTTTTGACAGGTTCCTTGCACCCTTTTTGGCGGGGACGCGGTGTCGGTGTAAGGTGGGAGGGAGACGGTAAGTTAGCGGAGACTCCCTCTTAACTTAAGGTTTGATGCCGGAGGATCACGGGGCTAATCCACGAACGCGGTTCGCAGCGAGGAAAAGCTGGGCAATGGAGCGCGAGGGAAGAATAAAAACGCCCGACTGACTTTTTGGGGTCAGTCGGGCGTTTTCTCTCAAGCGGGCGGCCGCTACCGCGGGGGGTATCGCCTTTTTTGTTGCCCGTGAAGTTGATTACTCGGCAGCACGGCGCCGGTTTTCCGGCTCATTTGGTTTAAGTACTTCCCCGTTTTTGATAGCGCCGTTGCGGGTCTTGGGCGTAGCCTACAAAGGTGAGTTACGTTCTCTTCCGTCAGGAGGTTCGCCCTTTACTTGAGGGGTTAGCCCCGGAGGCTAGAACTCCGGCTTACCCCGAAGTTTTCCGGGGCGGAGTACTCCCTTGCGATGCTTTGCCGTACCCAAAAACGTTGTGGGTTTTGATTACTGGCGAACCAGAATCAAGCGGCAGGATCTTCCTTCGGAGGCTGCGTCAGAGGCGTAGGGGCCTTCGTGGGCACTTGGAGGCCAGCCTCTTCGGCTTGGCAGCAGCATGCCGGCGGGCAGCAGCCGAGGAGCCTACCGATTACGTTCACCAGCATCTGGCCGTTCGGGGCGCAGCAGCCGCAGACAGGCTTGCAAACGGGTTTCGGGCAGCAGACCCTACTGCGAAGCATGTCCAGCAAACCGGGCCGGCACCCAGGCGGGCAAGCCGGTTCGCAGGCTGGCGGTGGGCAGGGCTTCGCCTCTTCGCAGCATGGCTGGCGGCAGGGCTTCAAGCAAGCCATGCGAGCACGGATGCGATCCAGCAGCGGAGTCGGGCAGCAGGCAGGCTCCGGAGTGGGGCAGGGAGCCGGTTCGCATGCCGGCGCGGCACACGGTTGTACACAGCAGACGCGGCAGGCAATCATGCTCCGCAGACCCGCAAACAGATCGCAGGCCGGTCGGCAGCACGGGGCACAACACTCACCGGCAGCCGGCTCATGTGCCGCGACGATCGTCGGGCAGCACAGAGCCAAACTCACAACGAACGCGAGCAGTTTCAGTTTGCCTTTCATCGAGGGCAATCTCCTTGAAAAAAGAACCGGGGTTGCTAGCATACCGGGTTTCCCCCCTTCCTATGTCATCCGAACTCGTTCTTGGTTCCTTCCGAACCACCCTCCCTTTTTATGAATGTTCCTCTTACCGTTCCGCTCCCTTTTAATGGATGTTCCTCTTACCGTTCCGCTGAGGTGTTTTTTGCCGATGCATCGTCTTCTGGTTCTTCCGGATTTTCCACCGATGCATCTTCCTTTGGATTTGGTCGGCTCAGAGCCCGAAGGGGATTTAGCCGTTTGCCCACCGCAGTCAAAACTCGCAAGGTCTCGGCATTTTGCCTAAGTTGCCTCAGCTAGAAACCTCGAAGGCTGCGGCGGAATCGAAGCGGTTCGGAGCCGACCCGCGAGCCGATTTGGCGACTTCCCTAGGTCTTGGCCAGCCGCCCTCGCCCCCGTTCCAAGATTGCTTATCGGCTCCATGGTAATATCCCTTGAATGGCCTGAGACTTTTTGACGCTTGAAGTTGCCGCATTTCGGGGAAAGAGGATCCGCGAATTCCTATTGGGCAAAATAGGAAATCAATTGGCGGCGATCAGTGAGCACGCGCACGTGAAAAGATTCTCGCGTTTTCGTGCTCTCTGGCATAGGAATCCCTTCCCAACCCATCCCAATCCGCAGAGATTCCGCCATTGCTACGGATGATCCCATCGGATCTGCTTTATTAACGGGGACACATTCCAGATTGCCCCGCTTTTTGTTAAAATGCGATGTTAGAAAAAATCGCGCCGTGAAGGACTCAAACGAGATATCCTAATCCTCGGGTAGGGCGCAAGAGCTTCGCTTCATCCAAATCGTGCATGCGGCCTGGGTTTAATGCTTTCGTTTTTGGGGGCGAAGTTGGGAATAGTGCCGCCCTCGGTGGTCGACGCACTCGAGCACAATTCTAGACGATGAGCCTCTCGTGAGTGCTCAGGGGGGGGCTAAAACGCTTTGGAGTCAGCCAGATCGGTGACGAATAGTCCAGGTATGAACTCGATAAGAACTCCACTTCGCAAGGCAATCGTTCGCCTGGTGAAGTATTTTTGGGCCGGTCCGTGGACTTTGGTGGGGCTTTCGATCGGTATGCTCGGCCTAATAACCGGCGGTAAAGCCTGGTGGCGAGGGGGCGTGGTTGAATTCGCCGGGGGATTCGTCACCTTTTACTTGCGGTGGTTCCCCTTGATCCGTAACGCGGCCGCAGTCACATTGGGTCATGTGATCTTAGGACGGAGCCAGCAAGCCCTTGAGCATTCTCGTGCCCACGAAATGGTCCACGTAGCCCAATATGAACGCTGGGGTCCTGCGTTTGTCCCGGCGTATTTGGCCTGTTGGGTGTTTTTTGGCCTCTGTGGCCGAAATCCGTATTACGATAACCCGTTCGAACGGCAGGCCTTCCGACTCGGTGGCCCTTAGCCGACCGATGCGACGGCCTCGGCCAATTGATCGAATACGAACTCCTCGTCGCGGTAGTCCAGGCGCAGCCGGGTGCCTTCCGCCCATTGATTCTTGAGCATTTCCATGGCCAAAAGGTTTTGAACTTCCCGTTGAATCACCCGCTTGATCGGCCGAGCCCCGAATACCGGGTCGAAGCCTTCCGCCGCAATCGCTTCCACGACGGCATCGGTGAATTCCAGCTCGATTCCCTTTTCGGCCAATTGCTTGGCAAAACGCTTCAATTGTAGACGGACGATCTGTCGGATGTGCTCGCGACCAAGCGGCCGGAAGATGATCACTTCGTCAATGCGGTTGAGGAATTCCGGCAGGAAGCGGTGCCGTAATGCCTCGAAGACTGCTTCGCGCATCTCTTCGAGGCTACCCCCCTCGCGGGTGATCTCTTGAATGATTTGGCTACCGATATTCGAGGTCATCACGATGATCGTATTGGTGAAATCCACTGTGTGACCCTGATTGTCCGTCAGGCGTCCGTCATCCAACACCTGAAGCAGCAGGTTGAAAACATCCTGATGGGCCTTCTCGATCTCGTCCAAAAGAATCACCGAGTAGGGCCGGCGACGAATCGCTTCCGTGAGTACCCCACCTTCTTCGTAGCCGACGTAACCCGGCGGGGCCCCGATCAATCGGCTCACGGTGTGCCGCTCCATGAATTCCGACATATCCAGGCGCACCATGGCCCGTTCGTCGTCAAAGAGCACTTCGGCCAAAGCCTTGCAAAGCTCTGTTTTGCCGACCCCGGTCGGACCGAGGAAGATAAACGAACCAATGGGCCGGTTGGGGTCCTGAAGCGCGGCGCGACTCCGCCGCACCGCGTGGGCCACCGCCGCTACGGCCTCTTCCTGATTCACCACCCGCTGGTGGATCCGCTCTTCCAAAACCAGGAGTTTGTGCCGTTCGGTCTCGAGCATCCGGCTGACGGGAATTCCCGTCCAAGCGCTGACCACTTCGGCGATTTCTTCCGGCCCCACCTCTTGCCGCAAGAGCCGACGTCCCCCCTCGTCGGCGGCAGCCTCGGCCGCTTCCAAGCGCTCTTGCAGCTCTTTTTGGCGGTTGGTCAATCGTAAGAGCTCCTGGAACTCCTCTTCCTCCGGCAGAATGCCGGCCGACTGCTTGGCGTGGATCGACGCCCGAAGCTGATTGGCCTGATGTTCCACCTCATTCACCTGGCTTCGCAGTTGATGGACATCGACCAAGCCGGCCTTTTCCAACTCCCACTGCCTGCGAAGCGTTTGCAGCTTTTCCCGAAGGGTTTTTATTTCGGCCTCGATTTCCGCCAGCCGTTGCCGGGCATGTTCCTCCTTTTCATCGGCCAGTTGCCGGGCGGCCAATTCCAGTTGGACCAAACGGCGCTGGACTTCGTCGATTTCAGCCGGCACACTTTCCAGCTCCATCACCAGTCGGCTCATCGCTTCGTCCATCAAGTCGATCGCCTTATCGGGTAAAAACCGATCGGAAATATAGCGATGAGCCAACGTGGCTGCTGCCACCAAGGCCGAATCCTTGATCTTCACCCCCTTATGATGAGCTTCGTAGCGGGGTTTCAGGCCGCGAAGAATCGCGATGGTGTCCTCCACACTGGGCTCGCCCACATAGATCGGCTGGAACCGGCGTTCCAACGCGGCATCCTTCTCGATGTACTTGCGATATTCGTCGAGGGTGGTCGCCCCCACGCAGCGGAGCTCACCCCGTGCCAAGGCCGGCTTCAGCAAATTGGCGGCATCCGCGCTGGAACCCTCGGCACGACCGGCCCCGACAACCGTGTGCAGCTCGTCGATGAAAAGCATGATGCGGCCGCCGGCATCCTGGACTTCGCGGAGAACCGCCTTGAGCCGCTCTTCGAACTCGCCGCGATATTTCGTCCCGGCCACAAGCGCCCCCAGATCCAGGGCGATAATCGTTTTATCTTTCAAACTCTGCGGAACATCGCCCTCGGCAATCCGCAGGGCAAGTCCTTCGACAATCGCCGTCTTTCCCACGCCCGGATCGCCGATAAGAACGGGGTTGTTCTTCGTGCGGCGGCACAAAACCTGGATGACCCGGCGGATTTCCTGATCACGCCCGATGACCGGATCCAGCTTCCCTCGCCTGGCCCGATCCACCAGATCGATGCCGTATCGCTCCAGAGCCCGGAACTTGCTTTCCGGGTCCTGGTCGGTAACTCGCGCGCTGCCGCGAATGGTTTGAAGCACCCGGAGGATTTCCTCCGGCTTAATCGCACAAAGATCGAGGACCCGCTTCGCTTTCGACTCCACTTTGGCCAGTGCCAAAAGCAGATGCTCGGTGGAGACGAATTCGTCTTTCATGACATCGGCTTCGCGGAGCGCAGCCTCCAGCACGCGGTTGAGCGCCGTGCCGATTCCCGGCTGTGAACCGCCGGATATCCGCGGGAAGTGGTTGAGCTCCGCATCGATGATCCGTTCGAGCTGGTTCCAATTTACCCCGACCCGATCGAGAATCGGACGGCTTAGCCCATCCTGCTGCCGGATCAACGCGGCCAATAAATGAAGCGGGTCGATCTCCGGATGCTGCGACTCGTTGGCCAACGCCTGTGCAGCAACCAGAGCCTCCTGCGCCTTAATGGTTAGTCTATCGAATCGAAAAGCCATCTTTGGAGTCGCTCCAAACCCCGAAATAGGAGGCTGCACTCATCTTTGCCCCGAGGTAAAGACTCGATCACTCCATTGGCCGATTTCAAATAATGGCCCGATTTCAATCTCTTGGCTCTATCAATCCTTGACCTCATAATCGGCGTCGATGGCATCGTCCTCGGATGTCGTCTTAGCGCGGGACGTACCGCCGTTTCCGCCTGCCGCACTGGAGCCTGAGCCGCTTGCCGCGCGAGCCCCCACGGACTCGTACAGAGTTTTGCTGAAGCCGTGGAAAGCCTGCTCAAGCTCCCGCAAAGCGGATTTGATGACTTCGGCATTGTCGCCCTGAGCCGCCTTCTTGGCTTTCTCCATGGCGTCGCTGATGGCCTTCTTGTCGGCTTCGCGGATTTTGTCGGCGTACTCTCGCATGAACTTTTCAATCTGCCAGCACATGGAGTCGACCTGGTTGCGGAGCTCGGCCAACTCGCGCTTGCGGCGGTCTTCCTCGGCGTGCAATTCGGCTTCGCGACGCATCTTCTCGATGGCCTCTTTGGACAAACCGGCCGATTGCTCGATCCGGACCCGTTGCTCCTTGCCTGTTCCAAGGTCCTTCGCCGTCACATGGAGGATGCCGTTGGCGTCGATATCGAAAGTAACCTCGATCTGCGGCACCCCCCGCGGAGCCGGCGGAATTCCTTCCAGATTGAACATCCCCAAAAGCCGGTTGTCCGCGGCCATGGGTCGCTCGCCTTGGTAGACCTTGATGGTCACGGCCGTTTGGTTGTCCTCCGCCGTGCTGAAAATCTGCTTCTTTTCGCAAGGAATCGTGGTATTTCGCTCGACCAGCCGGGTCATCACGCCCCCGAGGGTTTCGATACCCAGGGAAAGCGGCGTCACATCCAGCAAAAGTACATCCTTCAATTCGCCCGCAAGAACCGCCCCTTGTATGGCGGCACCCACCGCCACCACTTCGTCAGGGTTAACACCCTTGTGGGGCTCTTTGCCGAAAATTTCTCGAACCAGAGCTTGGACCTTCGGCATTCGGGTGACCCCGCCGACCAACACCACCTCGTCGATATCCTGAGGCCGGAGCTTCGCATCGCGCAGTGCCTGCTCGACCGGCCCGCGACACCGCTCGATCAAATGATCGACAAGTTGCTCGAATTTTGCGCGAGTGATGGTAATCTGCAAATGCTTCGGGCCCGAGGCATCCGCCGTAATAAACGGCAGGTTGATCGTTGTGGTTTGCGTGGAACTGAGCTCTTTCTTCGCCTTTTCGCAGGCTTCTTGGAGACGTTGCAAGGCCATCGTGTCTTTGCGAAGATCGATCCCATGCTCCTTCTTGAATTCTTCAGCGACGTAGTTGATCAACTCCTCGTCGAAGTCATCACCACCCAAGTGGGTATCACCATTTGTGCTGATGACCCGGAAAACGCCATCGGCCACCTCCAAGATTGAAATATCGAAAGTACCCCCACCGAGGTCGAAGACAGCGATCTTCTCCGCTTCCTTTTTATCGAGCCCATAAGCCAACGAGGCTGCCGTCGGCTCATTGATGATCCGCACGACTTCCAGGCCTGCGATCTCGCCCGCATCCTTGGTTGCTTGCCGCTGAGCATCGTTAAAATAAGCCGGTACAGTGATCACCGCCTTATTCACCCGATGACCCAGATACGCCTCGGCAGCATCCTTAAGCTTCCGCAACACCCAAGCGGAGATCTCCGGCGGCGTGTACAGACGATCCCCGATGCGGACTTTCACATACTCCTCGGGGCGGCCTACCACCTCGTACGGCACCATCTTTTCCTCGACGGCGACCTCCGAATGCCGGCGACCCATGAACCGCTTAATCGAATAGATGGTCCTCTTCGGGTTGGTGACGGCTTGACGTTTCGCCGGTTCCCCGACTAATACTTCCCCGCTGTCGGTAAAGGCCACCACACTCGGAGTCAAACGGTTTCCTTCGGCATTCGGGATGACCTTGACATCCCGGCCTTCCATGACCGCGACCACCGAATTTGTCGTCCCCAAGTCGATTCCGATAATCTTTTCACCCTTTGCCATGGATTACTCCCCTCTTTTTAAATCGCAGCTATTGATATTCGCGTTTGTGTGACTTACCACCTCGCATGCGTCCCGCGGCTTCCGATCCTGCAAGGATCGCCGATCGAATTCGAAAGTTGGTCTGCCCTTTAAAAGGCTCCCTCGCGAGTAACATCAATCGCTTGTTTCTGGATAAGCTTTTTTTGCACCCCTCTTTGCACGCGATGAGCCATGTGCCCTGCCGAGGGTTTGGTTTGCGCTTTGCAATTCCGAGTAATTTTGGTCTTTCGCTGGCACTTTGGTTTCTTGATTTAACCCTAATGGAGCCTCGGGAATTGCGCCGAATGAATTCGGCTCTTTGCCGGAACCGTTAAAGCCGGTTCTTTCTTTTCCAAAATAGCTCGAGAAAACATACGTGTTTTTCGAGGGTACTTTTTGTTTCACGTTTGGTTTTGCGGAAATCGCATCGAATGCGCACTGGATTCGGGCTTCCTTTTCTGCAAATGCTTGCGATGGACGTAAAGAATCGCTGATCCTCCGCCTCAAATCCCGCCGGCTTAAAAACCCTCAGGGGGCCACCCTGCCCCGAAGGTAATCCAGGTGGCAAATGAAGGTAATCGAAACGGTGAATTTAGATTTTCGCGCCGCGGGACCGCAGCCGAATAATCAAATCCTGGAAAACTATTACGTAAATTCCAGATTCAGTGATCAAACTATGTCGCCGGGATAAGTCGCGAAGAATGGGCCAATATCATCCTATGCCAAACCGGCGACAAAATCTTCGTCGCTGCAAAGGTCGTGCCGGATCGGTAGGGTTGAGGAGTATAAAAGACGTAAAACTCTAAACAGTAGAGAATTACAATTCGTCGTTTGTCAAACTCAAATTTGGGAGGTTAGGTGTTGCCCCGGAAGGATCGCCCTCCTGCCATTTTGGCACATATGGGGCGAATGCTTTTGGCTCGATTTTCGGCCCGATGTAAATTAGGAAGCTGCCAAAATGCGATGAGGTTGTTGACGGATGCTAATGAGCTATTGCTAATGCTAAGAATTAGGATTCCTACTCCAACTCATGCACGACCAAGACTCCACGGCATGCACGACCAAGAGTCCATGAAAAGAGCATCAAGAGATATGAAAAGAGCATGTAAAGAGCAAGAAAAGACATGAAAAGACCATGAAAAGAGTGGGGGCCCAGCTCCCGCGTGACGAGGATGGCTCGAGAGTAAGATCCGTGCAGCCGCCGGTGCCCAATTCCAAGAGCAAAGGGCGCCAAAGGCCGTGTGGATTAAGAGGGAAACTAGAAAGTCAAGGTGTCGAAGGTTTGGGTTATGCCGGCGGAATCACGCCGGTGCCGCGATCTTTCAAACAGAACCCTCTTCTACCTGAGGGATTTTTGCGGTGGGAGATCCGTCGACATTCGCTCCGCGAAAAGGTTCCTCCACAGCTTTTCCTTCCGATTTCGAACGAAAACCCGTACGGGATGAACCAAGGATATATCATAAGTATCTTTGGCGATAATATAACTTTTAATTTTTCCCATGCTACCGCTTAAATAAAGTCTGGCCACGCTAAAGATGAAAAGATTGCAAAGATTGTTTACATCATGAAGCAAATGCTTGTACCGTTGTAACGCCGTTGGAACCCCTTTTTTGGAATGGGTCCTTCCCCATCTCAATTAACGTTTACTGCATCGGGGTTAGAGTCTTTCTGTTATACTCCCAACACTTCTATGCTCCTAACACTTCAATTCCAACAGGTTCTCAATGCGGGTCCTCGGAGTGTATTCGTCCACCTCCGATTGTCCAAAAGGTCTAGGTAAAGTAAGCTCTATTAAAGCCTTGGGATGGATTGCCCGCGAATTCCCGCCGGTTAATGGCTGACTTTTTGGGCAGAAATTTGGGCCACCGTGGGCCGCTTGGGCGGTCAAGAAAGTCGCAGACTCTTGAGGTTTGCCAGCTGAAGAAACGAATGTTTAGGAAAAGGATGATCACAATCAAATACCTTGGGCGCGGTCAATGAAACCGAGGAAATAGAAACCGAGGAAGAGGAAATAGAATCAGGCAATTAGATCGATGCAATTAGATTAATGTAAGCAAAGGATTAGATTCGGTAATCTGGGAGATGAAGCCGGCGTTTTCCCAAGGGTTACTCTATGGCAATTCGTGCTGAAGACCCAGAGAAAGCTTCGTCCCGCGTTGAGGCCCAAGGCACCTCCCGTCCTCAAAAAGCGAAGGCTCAAGCCGATTTGCCCGGCAAACTAAAAAGTTTGGATCGCAAGCTGGTCGAGCTTCTTCAGCGGCGAGCGACAATCACGTTGCAACTTGCGCGGACCAATCCGCAGTTTCTGATCCCGCCGGCCTGCTGGTGCAGTCAAGACACTTGGGTGGAGGAGGTGACGAAGTCGTCCGAGGGGCCTCTTCCGCGGCGGTGTCTTCAGGCGATTTTGCGGGAATTAGCGAGCGGTTGTCGCGCTTTGATCAAGCCGCTTCGAGTGGCGTACCTGGGCCCGGCGTACAGCTATAGCCATTTGGCGGCGGTGCACCGATTCGGTGAGAGTGCAGAACTAGTTCCCGTCGGGACTATTGCGGCGGTTTTTGAAGAGGTCAACCGCGGTCATGCGGACTTTGGACTCGTACCGATTGAAAATTCCACGGATGGCCGCGTGGCTGATACCCTGGATATGTTTGTGCGACTGCCGGTCCGCATCTGCGGTCAGGTGGAGCTAGAGATTCATCATGCCCTTCTTGCCCGGTGCAAGCGGGAAGAGATCAGAGAAGTTTACAGTCGACCTCAAGCTCTTTCGCAGTGCCGCAACTGGTTGGCACGGCACATCCCGGCTGTAAAGACCGTCGAGGTCACCAGCACTTCGACCGCCGCACAATTAGCCAGTGAAAAACCCGGCGCTGCTGCCATTGCCAGCATCCATGCGGCGGTCCATTATCAACTGGATGTGCTGGCGGAGCGGATCGAAGATAATCCGAACAACACCACCCGCTTTGCCGTGATTGGGAAGGAATCGGCTCCTCCCAGTGGCCGCGACCGTACGGCCATGCTGTTTCAGGTGGAACACAGACCCGGTGCCTTAGCCGAAGCCATGATGATTTTCAAACGGAACCGGCTCAATCTCACGTGGATTGAATCCTTCCCAGTGCCGGGCACCCGCGGAGCCTACCTATTTTTCGTGGAAATGGAGGGGCACGAAACGGATACCCGGGTGCGCCGAGCTTTCGCCTCGCTTAAGCGGAAAACCCTGCGGCTGGAGTGCCTCGGCTCGTATCCCGTTACCGAACCGATCGGCTGATTGGCCAGGGGCAATCGGGGCAAGTAGCCGGCTTTTTAGGCCTCATAGTTGGCTCGGCACCGCACCCGCAAAACGGCACCAGGTAGAGAGAAAACCGCAGAAATCCGACGTCATTTTCACTCGATGTAGGAAACCCAAACTGAAATTTGTAAAAAGATCGTGGAAAGTTTGTTAAAAGATCGTGGAAAGGAGCGATTAGTTAAGATGACTACACCGCTTTCGAGTCCCCAAAAACCCACGGCGAATCTGCGACGTGTGGGAATACTTTTCTCCGGTGGGCCGGCGCCGGCAGCCAATGCCGTCATTGCCAGTGCCGCAAGTTGTTTTTCGCGGGCCGGGATCGAGGTCCTCGGCTTTCGCAACGGCTACAAGCACTTGGCCAATTTCGACGCAGCTAAAGGCCTCGCGGAAGGATCGGCCTATGTGCGGCTGAAGTATGGCGATTTGGAGGGAAAGCGAACCGAGCCGGGGATCATGATCGGGACATCCCGCGAAAATCCCGGCAAAAACGTCAAGACCGGAGCCGACTTGGCTGATCCTCAAGCCTCCGCACCCTTGCGGAGGGTTTGCGAAGCCTTGAAATCGCTCGGGGTCGATGCCCTCATTTCCATTGGCGGCGACGACACCCTGACCACGGCCGCAAAGCTCAAGCTCTTCCAGGATCGCAATCCGGACCTTGGATCGCGGATTCGTATCGTTCATTTGCCGAAGACGATCGACAACGATTACGAGGGAATCGACTTCACATTCGGCTACTTCACGGCCGTGGAGATGCTGGCCCGCGAGGTCCGCAATTTGTTGGCGGATGCCGCAGCGGCCCAAGCGTGGTATGTGGTCCAAGTAATGGGCCGCAAAGCAGCCTGGCTCACTTACGGTGCGGCAATCGCCGGCGAAGCGCAGCTTGCCGTGGGACTGGAGGACATTCCCGAGGAGTGGTGGACCGAGGAGCCTGCCTGGCTTCCGCAGACCGGGGAACCGATCCTGGACGCTCAAGGAAAGCCGATGATGCGGAAGGTCCTCCGGGTGGAGAAATTGGTGGATCGCATGGTCCGAACCGTAAAGGCCCGCTATGCCGAGAAAAAACCCTACGGCGTACTGGTGGTGGCGGAAGGTTTGGCGGAGTTTCTCCCCTTGGAAGAGATCAAAAAGTGTATCCCGGAGGATCAGTTCCGGGCACTCAAGCCCGATACCTTCGGGCATTTCCCGGTTTCCCAATTAAATTTCGTGAGCCGATTGGGCCGCCTGATTTCCGCTCGGGCGAAAGAAGAACTGAATTTGAAAGACGGACTCAAAATCACCGGCCTTCAATTCGGCTACGAGGTTCGCTGCCATCCGGCGACCGCCTTCGATATCGCGCTCGGCAGCCAACTCGGCGTGGGGGCGTACCGGGCTTTGGCAGAGCAGGGAAAAGACGGCGTTATGGTATCAGTCACCGGGCCGTTTGAATTGGTGTATAAACCCTTCGAGGAGTTGATGGACGTGAAGACCCTGCGGGCCAAGGCACGTTTGATCCGCGTGGGCTCCGACTTCCACCAGTTGGCCCGGTATTTGGAAACCCATGTGGAGGAGTGCTAGAGGCGATCTGCGATCGCGAAAGCCGCCTCGGCACCGCAAGCTCGCTGCTGCCTCTTTTTGAGCGGCCGAATCGCGAGTCGGTAACGGATTCATCCTTCGCCCGGAAGCTACACTGCATAGGAAACAGGCAACTGTATTCCGTTGCAAATCGGCAACCGTATCCCATCGGAAACCGGCGATGGCATTCCATCGGAAGCCGGGCATGATGGCTAACTCACGGGCATGATGTGAACTCGTTGGATTGGGCCGCGGTGCCGGGGTCTTCGATCGCTTGATGCGCAACGCGAAATCCCCGCATTAATAATCTTGCGTGAAATCCCATTTCAAATCATGTTGTTGATAGCCTTAAGAAATGGCGCATCCCTCACGAGTCGAGGCGTGTGTGGCCCCTTTAAACGCGACTTGGTCCACTCCAGTACGGCTCGCCCAAACGCTCTGTCGATCCGCATGCGTGTAAGTTAAACCACATATAGCACATACCTACGACCACCTAGTAGTATCGATCCGCGTGCGCGCAAGTTAAGCAGGGGTACCCTAGAATTTGAACGGCTGTACCCCAAAAGTTGAAGGCGGGACGAAAATATAAGCGGGATGAAAACATAAATTGGCAGGATAAACGCCGAGTGCCGCACTCGCGCCATTTGAACGTGGTTATCGCAAGTTGCAGCCCGCTCCGATTGACGGCGCTTGAGCGAGCCTTTTACATTCAGGACAGCAATTTTTCCCTAACCGCATCCTTTGGACCACAATTTCTCTTTAACGGATTTTCTTTAACGAATTCTCTTTAACGAATTCTCTTTAACGGATTCTCTTTAACGAGTTTCGCGGTCGATAACAGCCGGGGGAAGACGATCCGTAATAAAGACGATGCATACAAAAAGGGGAAGATGATCTTCGGCCCTTCTGACCGAGAACCATTCGGCCTATAGACCTCGTCGTTGCGAAGCCCCGAGTAAGCCGCGAGATTCACCGTCGATTTGACAATCCATTTAAGCCGAACAAGCCGATAGATCCGGCACCTCATAAGGCGGCCGATACCAGCCGCGGACGATCCGATTTGCTTCCTCGTGGTCGCGTACCTGCTCTTTTTCCGCGTCGATTTCAAGCCACGGGCCGAGTGTGGCCGAGCCCGGGTCGACTTCGTGGGCTTTCAAATGAGCAACGAAACGTTCGTACATTTCCTCCCAATGCGGGATGCCGGCCACGGCAGCACGCTGCTCGGCCTCTGAGGCCACTCGCCCCACGCGATAGGAGATATTGCCGAAGTGGCATACGGCGGTCGAATAATGCCCTACCTCTACGTCGGCCTTAAGGATCTCCGGGCGACCGCTGCGGACAGCCTCGGTGAAATTCACAAAATGATCCCCACCCCCGGCAAAACGGACGAGTTCTTTCCCTTCGCGGTCCCAGGCAATGCCGCGGTAAAGGCTCACGCTTCCCCCTTCGCATTCGACGATTACCCCCACGGCCTCCCCGCGGTAGTTCGGCATCTCGCTGGCTCCTTTTGCGACCGGCAAATTGTGGACCTCGTAAAGCACCGGGGCCGTGGCGAAATCGTAATAGATTATTTGGGTATTCGGCGTGTTGCACGCATCATTGAAGACGAATCGCCCCCCAATGCTCATCACCCGGCGGGGGTAGCGCTCTTCGCCGAGACACCACCGCGCTACGTCGATTTCGTGGACCCCCTGATTGCACGATTCGCCGTCGCCTGTGTTCCAATCGAAGCTGCAATCGTATTGAAGATTTTCGCGGTAGATCGGCACCATTTGGGCCGGGCCGCACCACAGGTCGTAGTCTAAGGTTGGGGGGATCGGGAGCGGGGTTTCGCGCTTCCCGCACGAGCGCCGCGGTTTATTGGCGAAGGCGACGATGTATTGAATCGGACCCAAGTGGCCCTCGCGAATCCAACGGATAGCCTCGGCAATCGACTGCTGCGACCGCCGCTGGGTGCCGCACTGCACGATCCGCCCGTACCGTCGGGCCGCGTGAACCATCTGCCGCCCCTCCCAGATGTAATGGGCAAGCGGCTTTTCCACATAAACATGCTTTCCCGCTTGGCACGCCCAAATCGTGCTCAAGCCGTGCCAATAATTCTGGGTAGCATTGCCGATACAGTCGAGGTCTTTCCGGGCGAACATCGGCCGCATATCCACATACTGATCCACTTCGTATCCGTAGCGTGCTTGAAAACTCTGAGCAGCACGTGTTAGCCGCTGCCGATCGGGGTCACAAATCGCCACTACCCGGACATGCGGTTGGTTCTGAAAGCCGGGAATATGAGCTCCGGCCCCTCGGCCACCTAAGCCCACGATGCCGACGCGAATCTGCTCGTTGGCTCCAAAGAGCTTTGAAGGCACAAATAGCGGCAGTCCCCAGCCAGAACTTAGTGCCGCCAAGCCTTGGATCATTTTCCGCCGCGTCACTTTCATGGCGATGCCTCCTCACGGCTTCGGGGTAATGTCAGCGATAGCTTGACGATGATCTGATGTCGCGGATAACTGCACCTCGATAGCCCAAAGGTTTTTTCTCGATTTCCGCGAGACTTCAGTCCAGTGACGCTCAACGACTCGAGGGCAATATGGGCTTTATCGCAAGTCGGCCGGATCGATCTTTCGCGGGGCAATGTTGATTTGTGGGATTTACGAGGCTACATCGCTACGAGCAACGGTTTGCCGAAATCACGGACACCGGTTTGCCGAAATCGCCGTAAGCATCTCTGCAGGACAAGCGGCGTGTGGGAGATCGGGAGGATACCGCGTCATGCTTCCGCTGCAAATGTGCGCGATCACCACGCGAGCAAGACTTCCGCTCCTTAACTTTAAATCTTTCTCAGCAGTGTAGACCGAAAAAGCTTCATCTCCGTTTGCCCGGGTTAAAGCAGATCTTGTAAGCCCGGGCAAGCAGCCGAGGCTGTTCGGGCAGCGGGCTTGACGTGTTAAACCCAATCGGTGAGTAACGGCTTTCTGCCATCGAAGGTTAAGCCTGGGGGGAAACACCCCCGTTTTTCGCACGGCGAACCCCCGTGCATGACTTGTCCGCTGACCGAAAAAATCCAGAGAATATGCGGCACGCTAAGCCAGGGACGCCGAATGCCTTTTTGACGCCAGTTTAGCCGCGTGCTGGGGGTGATTCCAGCCTTTTCGCCCGGCAGGCAACAATATGGTTTCTCTAGCCTCAACATGTGCAAAGGGGTCAGGGGAGGGCTTTTTGTTCCTTTGAAAAAGGCACGAAAGGATTTCAAGGTGTCGGACGGAAGTACGCTATTTCGGCCTCCGGGACATTCATTCAATCATTCAATCCGAAACCCGAACATTTCTTTCCTGCATGGGAGAAACGGCGTTAATGGCCGCAGCGGCGTTCTACGCCGAGGATATCCTCGCTCTTTCGACAAGGAAACTATGCTGCGGAACAAACTTTAAGGTGTGCGATTATCCCACCTTCTCAGTTCCCCGCTTGATGCGTACGACACGGATCTTGACTGGTAAGCTAAGGAAGGATTCATCGTGCTTACCATGCTACTTGGAATGAATAGATTGGGTCGACAAAGGATTGCAGAACTTCCACCCCGAGTCCATACTTTTGTGGAATCCCTCCGGCGAACCGCAAATAAAGCACACCTTGCTTGAGAAGGTTGTGCCATTGGCGAACTTTCGACCGGTTGGGTGCCGCCTAAAGCTTGGCGGACAATCCGCGGTGTTTGAAAGGCGAATCCACGGAGTTTCTGTGCATCAAACCGTCCTTAGAGGTAAAACCCTATAATGCAGAAGGAGCCAACGGATGAAGCAACGGCCGAATAGCCCTGCAACCGGAATAGTCGAAGCAGTCATTCTGACGATGGCCTTTTTGGCGATGAGCCTGCTTAGCGCACCGGCCGCTGCGGCAGCCAATCAGGAGGTACGGCAGGCCGACTTTTATGTCTCCCCCTTGGGCAACGATCAATGGTCCGGCAAATTGCCCGAGCCTAATGCCGCAGGAACCGATGGTCCGGTGGCCACCGTAGCTCGTGCGCAGCAGTTGGTCCGCAACTTGCGTGCTCAGGAGCCGGATCGTCAGCGACCCATCGTAGTCCAGCTTCGTGGCGGCTATTATTGGCTGGATGCTCCGATCGTCTTTAAGCCCGAGGATTCCGGCCGTCCATCCTCGCCTGTGATTTATGAAGCTTACCCCGATGAGCGGCCCATTCTTAGCGGCGGCCGGAAGATCACGAATTGGCGGGTCGATTCCCAGGGGCGTTGGAAGGCAACGTTGGAGCCGGTGCGCGAAGGTAAATGGAATTTCGCCCAGCTTTTCGTCAACGATCAGCGACGGTTTCGCCCCCGGCTACCAGAAAGTGGTTATTTCGATATTTCTCAGGAGGTTCCGCCGTCGCCCAAGGCCGCCGGCAAAGGTCACGACCGCATCGGCGTTGCGCCGGGCCAAATCGACCCGCGTTGGCGGAATTTTGATGAAGTGGAGGTAATGGTCTTCATTCTGTGGTCTGCTGCGCGAATGCGAATCGGCGAGTTCGACTCTGAAAAGCAAATCGTCACCTTTACAGGTCATACAGGTTATGCGGATGATTGGGCCAGCTTTCCTCAGGGACATCGGTTTATGGTCTTCAACGTGGCCGAGGCCCTCAAAGTCCCCGGCCAATGGTATTTGGATCGCAAAACCGGGGAATTGACCTACTGGCCCAGGCAGGGTGAAAGCCCCGACAATGCCACCGTCATCGCCCCCATGCTGGAATACCTGGTGCGATTGGAGGGGGACACTGCCAACCGGAAGTGGGTGGAGCATATCGAACTTTTTGGATTAGATTTTGCCCATAGCAATTGGACGCTGCCGGCCCGCGGGCAATTCTTCCCTCAAGCAGAGATCGGACTTTCGGCCGCAATTTCCGCCTGGGGAGCGCGACACATCGTGCTGCGCCGATGTGCGGTGCGACACCTTGGGGCGTATGCCTTGGCTTTCGGGACCGGCTGCCGCCACAATTTGGTTGAAGGTTGCGAATTGGTCGATCTCGGAGCGGGCGGGGTGAAGATCGGTCATGCCACGGGACTGGCGGCCCAAGAAAAATGGATGCCGGAGAGCGATGAAGATTTGGTATCCCACCACGTCGTCAAGGATTGCTTGATCGCTCACGGTGGCCGACTTCACCCAGCCGCCGTGGGGGTGTGGATCGGTCAATCCTGCTTCAATCGGATCGAGCATAACGACATCTATGATTTCTATTACACGGGGATTTCCGTGGGCTGGACATGGGGTTATAGCACTTCCCATGCCCACCACAACGAAATCGCCTACAATCATGTCCACACCATTGGGCAATTTGTCCTCTCGGATATGGGGGGCATTTACACCCTTGGGATCCAACCGGGTACCACGGTCCATCACAATCATTTCCACGATATACACTCGTTCAGCTACGGGGGCTGGGGGCTGTATACCGACGAGGGAAGTTCCGATATCGTGATGGAAAAGAATCTCGTTTATCGCACGAAAACAGGTGGCTTCCACCAACATTACGGTTGGGAAAACCGGATCAGAAATAACATCTTTGCCTTCGCTACCGAGCACCAGCTCCAACGTACCCGTACCGAAGAGCACATCTCCTTTTTCTTCGAACGCAATATCGTGTACTGGGATAATGATAGCCCGCTTTTGGCCTCAAATTGGAGGGATGATAATTTCCGGATGGATTACAACCTTTATTGGAATGCGGCCGGCAAACCGGTCCTCTTCCCCGGAAATTTGACGCTCCACCAGTGGCAGACGCAACGCAAGCAGGACCTCAACTCGCTGGTGGCCGATCCGCTTTTCGTAGACCCGAAGCAAGGCGATTTCCGCCTGAAGCCGGAATCCCCCGCGTTCAAACTCGGGTTTGAGGCCTTTGATGTGTCGAACTCCGGCAAACAGACGCCGCGGGTTCTGACGGCCGGCTTGCCGCCGGTGCCGCGTGGGTTCGACTCCCCGCAATAGCCGGGGCCTAAGGCGGCTTTTCAAACACTCCATCGGCGGCGGTAAGAGCTTCGTTCGGGATTTAGCCCCGGAATATCGGTTATTAAGCGCAAGGTATCCGGCTACTTGCCTCACAGTAGCAGGATCTTTCGTCAAAGGGTACCGGCGGAGGCGCGCTTATACGCGCGAAATGATGGCCGAGATTCTTGCCACGATGCGATTCCCAAAACGCACACTTAGTTCCGAAGGAGGATTCGTAGCCGCGAGACCCCGCGGGAGTTCGGAGTATGGTTTTAGTCGCGGGCAGGCTCCGAAGTTCATGAATGTTCATCAATTGAAACAGCTAACGAAGTTTGGCATGAGACGAGATTCGCCCTACGGATCGGAAAGCCAAAATTCGCCCCGCGTCGGGTAAATTTCCCCTACATGAAGTAAACTGCTTCGGATCAGACGAAACAGACGAAATGAATTCCAAAGCGCGGAGTTGATTCTGAAATCCGAAACATCCCAGGCAGTTCGGAATATGCCGCAAGATTTACGTCATTTCGTTGGGGCAGTGCAGGGGACTGCCCCGGGATTTGAGGCCCGAAAAGTTCGCGGAAAGCCGCCGGCCTCCGCGATTTTCCATGCTTTTTTAACGCTTCTTGCTTTTCCATCGCTTTTTATTGTTCCATCGCTTCCTGTTTTTTGTTTTTCTTTCGCTTGATGCTTTTCACATGCTTCTAACTTTTCACACGCTTTTAACTTTTCTAACTTTTCAGACGCTCATCAGTGGCAAGATAATGCCCAGCCCCACCGCACGATCATCCCCAGCGTAAGCCCACGGTGCCGCACCGGGTTTTGCAGGGGCAATCGCGCCGCGGTCCGTGGTGCCGTTTTGGGAGGTGGTTTGAACGGCTTTCGCGGCCGTTTCGCTTTTCTGGGGGTCTGGCCTCGATCGCCACAAATCTTCCTTGTCTTTTGGACTGAGCCTCATTTTTCGCTCATCCTCTCTTGGCCTCAACGGCACTGCCAGCGGCCGATCATATGTTCCGCGGCATTTGCTGACTAAACCGGCCTTTCCTGACTAAAATAGAATGTTGAGGCGTCGCAAACCGGGGAATGTACCCTTCAGAACCGTGCGGCCCCTCATTCGCGGCGGCAGCACCGATGGACGAAGCTCGGTACGCCGGGGTTGCCTCTCAGAGGCCATGTACGGCGAAAGTATCCGGGAAATTTGTCGGCTCAAGCAGAAAGAGCGAAAGATAAGCAAAATGAAGCGCGAAAGAAAAGACTAGCGAGCCGCAGCTCAAAACTGCACCGAAATTCCCGGTTCAAATTAGGATCAACTCGAGGATAGGCCGATTGGAATCGATTCGAAACCAAACCTCGGGAAGACCACGGTCGTTCAGATTCATAAGCTCTGATTACATTCGTAAGCTTCGAAAGTATTCGTAAGCTTCGAAAATCATTACGGGGCCTGCGAGGGCCGGAGAAGGCGGCTGCGCTCTTTGCCGCATTCGCCGCTTGGGACTCCAGCGCGCACCCGGTCCGACGCGAGGCCATGCGGGGATATTGGACTTGAATTCAGAGGGCTGGGCTGATGGGAATCCGGTTTTATTGCCCAAACGGTCACAAGCTCAACGTCAAAAGCTTCTTGGCCGGTAAACGGGGAATATGTCCTTATTGCGGTGTTACCGTGCACATCCCCTTGCAGAGCACGCGGCCCAGTTCACGCGAATCGCGGCAGCAAAGATCTCAGGCTCGATCTACCGCAAGCCCCGTGGACGCATCCGCACCCAGCACCCCCGGAGAAGGCGAGGTCGGTTCCGCCGAGCGTGCCCGGGAAACATCGGCGCCTGGAACTTCTCAACAGCGGGGTCGCGACCGAACCCCCGGGGATTTTGCCCCCCCGGAAGCGGCCCAATCACTGGCCGCATTTGCTTCATCAGCCCCCGAGGAAGGCATAACGCCCGTGTTTGGGAAACCCTTCGCGTCGGCTTCCCCTCAGATGGGCCAAATCCAGCAGGCGGCACAAGCCGGTTCCGGCCGTGGTCGAGCTGCTGCTACACCCAAATCGGGCAAAATGGCCGATCCCCTTTACGAAGACCCGACAGCCGTTTGGTACGTGATCCCGGCGGAGGGGGGGCAATACGGACCGGCCTCGGCGGCGGTGATGCGGACCTGGCTTTACGAAGGCCGAATCGGCTTAGATACCCTGGTTTGGCGGCAGGGTTGGCTCGACTGGCGCGAAGCCCGTAGCGTTTTCCCTTATCTTCCGGAACTTTTGGAGCGACTTGCCTCCGGAGGTGAAGCTCCGCAACCCACCCCCGGTTTTCAGCCACAATCTCAGCCCGTGCGGCCCACTTTGAAGTTTTCGCCGGCGGAGGAGACCGCCAGCGAACCAACCCTCGCATGGTGGGTTTGGCCCACGATCGTGGTGGCGGTGCTCATTGGCGTGGGACTTGCCGGCTGGCTAGTGTACATCATGCTTCAGCAAAGGGCCGGCGCATCATGAGGGCACAAAAGCGTGTGCCTTCAACCCCTTGAGCCGGGCATTTGTCTCCTGAACGATCGTTTTTCTGATGATCTGCTTTTGCTCTGCTTAGACGATCTTTATTCTCTAGGCGATTTTCATACTCTTTAGTCGATCTTTATTGTCTTTAGTCGATCTTTGTTCCCCTTGGACGATCTTTCATTCTGCTTCGCCGACCTTGAATTCTGCTTCGACGATCTTTCTTCCGATTGCTTCCCGGTTCCCGGAACGAATTTAAACGTGCGTGAGATTCCCGTCGAGAATTCACACATGCATCAGATTTGGGCACCGGCATCCTGGGAGCTTTCTCAAAGCTTTTCCGGCTGTGCCCGCGTTGCTTCCGTTGTTGCGCTAGATGCGGCCTGTGCGAAGCTTGCGTTCTGCCAGTGTCCGGGCTGTGTCCGGGAAGCTACGCCGGTTCTCGCCGAGCAAAAAGGGTAAGGAAACTACCCCCAATCCTCGACGAAGAAACCCCAATCTTCGAGGAGGAAACCCCAATCTTCCGCAAACAAAACAGAAAGCGAACTTTTTCGCGACGAAAACACCCCGACGAGAATACCCCGACGAGAATGCCTCGACCAAAATACCTCGACGGAAATACGCTGTGCCGATGGCCCGCCAAGATCTGACTAAGAGGTAGAAAACCCGGCCCCGAGAGAGCTTGATGTCGCTAGAGGTTGATGTCGGTGATTAAGGCCGGGGTAATTCTGCCAGTAATGGTGTCAATTGGCTCAACACGTCCCGGGCCAGGTGACAGTGGGGATCCATCCTCAAGGCCTTTTGAGCATTGGCGACGGCCTCGGCCGAAAGTCCGGCACGATGTTGCACCTGGGCCAAAGCGGCAAGGCATGCCGAACTCTCGGGTGCCCGAGTGCATGCCGTCTGAAGTGTGGTCAAGGCTTCCTGGAATCGCCCAAGCTCGGCATAAACGAGTCCTTGTTCGATTAAAAGGCTGATCGGCTCGCTCCCCTGCAAATGCCCCGCCATTAAGTGCTGCAAAACCACCAAAGCTTTGTGGGATTCCCCCCGTTGCCGCAGCATTTGGGCAAGCTCGAATTGGATTTCAGGATCCTCCGCGTGGAGTTTCAAAGCCCGGTAGTAGGCCTCGACGGCCAAGTTCGTCCGGCCCGTTAACCAGCAGATTTTCCCTCGCAAGTGCCAGGCCTTCGGAAGCTGTGGCTGAAGCACCAGGGCCTCTTCGACGGATGGTTCGGCCAAATCGATCCGCCCCATCTGGAGGGCAAGCTCCGCCAATTGCACGCGGAGTTGCGCATCATCCACGGCGAGACGCCGTGCCGCCTCAAGCTGGGCGAGAGCCGCTTCTGGCTTTCCCGCGGCTAGAAGAAAATCGGCATAGCGTTTTTTGGACTCCGGATCGTGCGGACAGCGTTTGATGGCCGCAAGAAAGGCCTCTTCCGCCTGCTCCCAGCGGCCGCTTTGAGCCGCCTGCATGCCCTGGTAGGAGAGGCGGCGAGATGCGGCCAAATCGACGGCGGTCGGCCCCCTCCACCGAGGGAGCCGACACCCCACGGCAGCAAGCCCTAAGACGATAAGCACCATTCCAATGGCCAGCCGACCAAACAAAACAGGCTACCTTCCCGGAGTAAACAGCACGGAGCGCACGGGGATCGTTTCGGCCCGATTCCCGATCCAAGCAAAGTCGGGCACAAGGTACCTTGATGGCCAAAAGCGAGCAACGCGGCTTTATCTCGGTCAACAGGACCTGCGTTCGATACATCATTATTATCATTAAAATGCTGATTTGTTTTTGTCAGCTAGAGGAGAAAGATCGCACCTCCTGATCAAATGGTCGTGAAAACCTCCGAATTGATCACAGGATTGCTAAAAAGATAATTTTTCTAGGCGTGCGGTGCGAGGTCGTTTGTTTTTGCTCAGGAATTTCGCCGACTCTGAAGCCGATTTCCAGGGGTGAACAGGGCGGATTCAGCATGTTTCATTTTGGGGGAATTGCTCCCGAGGCAGCCGATCCGAGAACTTCGTGCGAGGAATTCGAAAAGCGTGAGCAAGAAGACCCTTTTTGGAGCAGAGAGATTGTAACAGCACCCAAAAGAGGAGGTTTTTCAGGTTTGCCCGACCTTCCGGTCGCAGCGAAGCGTAACCATCTTTGTTCGGCGTTTTTGCTTTTTAAATGGGGATCGCGTGTCGAGATAATTTTTTGTTTTTGTGTGGTTTTGGTGTCGGCGTTTAAATGATCCGTTTTCTGTTAGAAACGAGAATCACATAAACTGCGGATTAAATCACAAGTATGATTATAACTATAATCGCTATGTTTCAATGTCTTAAGAGCGTTTTAGTGAGCCCGCAGATTGATCTCTATAACGCTCGCAAAACTAAGCTTAATCGTCGTGAAGCTCAACTTAGGACCCCGATTTTTCGACCAAGCTCGCACGACCTCTTCGATAGAGCCAAAATCTTTGCTTGAGGAAATTTGCTAACTCGGCAGATTCTGCAACGGTCGGGGGTTGCCGCGTTGGGGCGACCGCACCGAAACCGGAAAGGGCAAAGCGATGGTGCTCCGATTTTTGTGTCCGAACGGTCACCGGCTAGAGTCGCCGGAAAATTTGGCGGGAAAGCCCGGCAAATGCCCGAAATGTGGTGCGACCTTCCGCATTCCCTTGCCTGAGGAGCTCTCCCCCATACAGAAATCGACAGAGAAAACCAAGGAAAGCTCACTTGCCGTTGCCGAAAGCGCAAGCAGCTCCGGAGCAACCACTGAGTTCCCAAAGGTAGGTGTGGGCCCCGCATTGGGCTCAGAATACTTGGAGTTTCTCTGTCCGGAGGGGCACCATCTCCACTGCCTCAGCTCGGCTGCCGGCAGTAAGGCCCAGTGCCCCGTGTGCGGGGTGAAATTCCGCGTGCCGACTCTCGACGAATTGGAGGGGGAAATCACGACAAGCTCGAGTTCCGAACAATCGTCGTTTCCCGCGTCCCCTTCCGGATCTTTCGCTGCGGTGATCTCCACACCCCAGCCGGCGACTGCCGGAACCGGTTGGCTCCCTTATCCTGCGTCGGGGACCGCCCCCGGTTGGCAGCCCGGTGGGACCATTCCTACTTTAGCGACAATGCTCCGACGCATTTTCGAGTGCCGACCTGCCGGGACCGTGGTGGAAATTTTTCTTCAAGGGGGCGGAGTCTTGCCGTCAACACGGCTCCGCCAATTAGATGATCTCAACGGCTTTGCTTGGGTGGAGTTGATAGACCAACCGACTTCCGGACACGCTTCAGGCGGCGTGGCTTTGGTCCTGCTTGCCCATATTGCAGCGGTGGTTATTCGCGGCAAATTGAAGTTGGATGACGGCTGGTTTCTCGAATAGAGTTGCCCCGGCAGCCACTCTGGAACTTTTCTCCTGGGAGTTTTACCTTACCCTATATGACCCTGTATGCTGGCAGCTTTGATCCCGCCGAAAACAACCGTATCGATCTACCCCAGCGATTGGCCAGCCGGACCGCATTATCGATCAGTGGCTTGCTCGGCCGATTTCTTGAACCCTGTGTCCGTTTTGGAAGGCGGCTTGCCAGGGCCGATCATAACTCGGCTGCCAAATCGCTTTCGGTGATCATCCCGAAACGCCGCAAATCCAACGTTTGCAAGGCCGTTTCGATGTCGCTCAGCATGAAGGCAACCACGGGCCGTCCCCGAGGCCGCACAAGCAGGGGATAAGCCTGTATGATTTCGATATTCGCTTGCACCAGGGCTTTGCAAACTTCGATCAAAGAGCGATGATCGTCCGGCAGCTCAACGCCGAGAAGCTCCGTTTCAATGATGGCCAAGCCGGCCCGTTCAAGGATTTCGCGGCCATCTTCGGGGCGATTCAACAGCAACCTGATGAGGGAACAGTCCGCGACATCCGCCACGGAAAGTGCAACAATCCGCACGCCCGTGTGTTCGAAACGTTTCAGCAACTCGATCAGTTGGCTGCCACGGTTTTCCGAAAAAACCGTGAATTGGCGGATCGTCGGTCGCGTCCGCGCTGGCGAGGGGCGGTGCTGGGTTCCGCCCGAGTGGTCTTGGCTCATGATCGTGCCCCTTCGTGCGGGGAGCTGGGCAGCGCTCCGGATCAACTGCCAAACCGCCTTCTGTCGCTCATAGGCCCCATGAATGCTTGTGCAACGGCACGTTTTTCCTTCGCATTCACGACCCGGGAAAATATCGCATGGAAGGATCTACCTTTGGTGATCCCACCGATTTTGCACGACGCACGCTTTTGTCCCCTCGGCACAACACGAATGAACAAACGCGAATGAACGATCGCCTTTGCCGCACAGGCGGACCGGCGATCCGCTTCAGGCCCAATCCAGTCCCGTCTCGTGGCGGACCCGTTGCTCGAAATCCCCGAGCAATCCACCGATGACATCCCAACGGTCGCGGCGACGCAATTCGATATCCCCCTGTCGGTTGATCCGCACAATGCTATCCTCGGTGAGCCCGATCCGGGCCAACGCCTGAGGGGTTGGATCATCCTCCGTCAATATCCGGAGCAGCACCTTGCCGGTCATCTCGATGAATTGCATGGCTTGGCAGTGGAGCTCTGAATGTCTGTCCGCAAGCAACTGGGAGCTTTCCGCCATCCGGCTCTTGCTGCACAAGCAGCCGAGACGGCGGCACTCAGCTAGGAAACCTAATAGGTTCTCAAAATTACCCTTCAATGGTGTTTTTTGAAACAGTTCGCCGGTATTCGGTAGCGAAGGCCTCTGAAACCGGTGCCGGCTTCCTTGTGTCTTGACCCCGCGTGGCAAAATCGTGCGCCTTAGCCCCGAAAGATCCCAAAGTGAATCCCTCCTGCGGATTAAGCTAGCTTGAGTATACCTGAGGCGAATACCTTAATCAATTCAAGCCTCGCGTGGTGATCGTTCGATAAGAATTGGCCGCGAGTAGCCCGGGCCGAGAAAAAAATTAACGATCTGGCACCCTCTGTTTGACCCAAGAGCAGAAGGCGTTCTGTACCTCCAAACGGTACGGAAATCCCCGGGCTTCATTGGCTGGCGAAACTCCTCGATTTTTTCTTTAGGCTCCGTCATGCGTTGCGGCGACTTGTAATTCATTGGTTGCGGCGACTTCCAAGACGTGCGTTAAGCTGGCGCTATCACATTTGCCTACTTCTTTGGAATCCGGTGCAGGATTGTTCGCAGGATTGTTCAAGGATTCAGGATTGTTCAAGGATTATGGAGGAACACTTTCGGTCCTTCGGCCGGCGATCGCACCGCAGTGCTTGCAATACGGCGGAAATACAGCTATCCGGTCAAAAAACTCGGAACCTCGGCCGCTTCAACCCTTACGTCGAGCCGGGAGTGAATCCTCACATTCTCCGCGTGAATCTGGGCAGCGCCCCCCGGTACTCGATGGCAGGAAGTTCCTCTGGACACCTGCCGACGAAAGTCGCTAAGCTTCCGCAACAAGCCAAAAGCGATCTGCCCGGCAACCTCGGACGGAGCCTTTCGGTATCGGCAGTTTGTGCAAGGCAGGTAAAATCGGAAAGGAGTGAACAAAAAATGAACTTTTTCGAATGGATTCGATCGGGAGTAAGACAAGCCGTGTTACTCGGCGTAGCGGACGCGGTGGGAGATATCGGAAAGCCCCCGGAAAGCGAGGATATCAGTCGCCACTTGCTCAAATTGTTGCGGCAGGAATCGACCGCACCGAGCCTTGGGAAAGCCCCGGGCTTACCGTCCTCCGTGTCGGGTCGCCGCCGATTGGGGCGAAGTCTGAATGATATTCAACCGCCGGCGCAAGGCCAGTAATCGAAACGGGCTTTCCTCCACGAGCTTTCCAGATCTTAAGCCCCCGATAGCTTAGCCGACGGGTAGCTTTCTGCCCATTTGATCCCGGATTGAAAGGCAATCCAGACGACAACGCAGAGCTCAGGTGACCGAAGGCGAGAAACGCGTTGTACCACCTCGTCTCAGGGGCGGAAGCCTGTGCGATTATCGTTTGCAGCCGCGCGGGCTAGGCAGCTGCTGTTTTTATGCGCCGAACCCTCGGTCTACTAGTCCGCACGTTGTGGTGAGCTTGCACGCCCCTCTTTTATCTTCGGAGAGTTCCTTTTGCGAAACGGGGCGTAACTTTGCTTCCGCTCCACCTGAGCGGCTTAGGGTCTAGAGTAATACCCCTAGTCGATTCAAGGCCGCAATGCCGGGCTCCCTTTCCGCCTACGGGACAGAAGATCATCGTAGGGCGCACACGCAGCGCCGCGAAAACGGATTTCCGCCTTGAGCGGCTCCGCGATCAAGCGATCCGAGCTAGCCGAACTGGCACCGGGGGCTAATTACGGTCCTAAGGGTCGTGGATCGTTTAAGAAAAAGTCGCGGGGGCCGCGGACTGTGTAGTATGGATAGGTAACCGTCCCCACCGGCGGCCCTGGGGTGAAAGGCTGGGCCACGGTAGGCTGGCCTAGCATTCCACGGCCAAAACCCGGGTCAATCAAGGGGCATCTCCTCCCCGATGCCCGGGCAACGCCGCCCGGGAAAAGCCCTCGCGATGCGACCACTTCCTGCACCGAGCAAGCATCAGGACTTCGCGCGGCGACTCCGGGCAAAACACTCATCTGATTGCCCGAGGGGCAGAAAGGAAGTTGGGCACAACCCACCAGTGCTATCAGACCGATCGCAAGCAGCATGAACGTCCATTTCATGGAGTGAGTTCCTTTCGGAGTGTCTAGTCCCTTCCTTCCTCTTACCGGTTGGTGTCCAAAACCATTCGGTGATATGAGCGCTCTGATTCTCGATGAAATCGCCTTGAAATCACCTTTCAGTCAGGACGCACAAACGGTCGTAGGAGCCTTGCGGGGCAAGGTGCGCTCATGGGGGCGACTATCGACCGGGTACGTCTGCCGGTTTGAGACGCTTTAAAGGCCGCTCAAATTGAAGCCGCCCTTTAGGTCGGAATCGGCCGTGATCCCGTTGGAATCCAGAAAAACGGAAAACCCCGGCAAATCCGTAAAACAGATCCTGCCATTTCGCGTTGATTTGGTACCGATCCGAAACAGATCCTAGATCATGATTATCATCATTCATTGAATAAACATTCAGGATAGGATGACCTGCTTTCACCTCCGGCAATAACCGCGCAAAAAGATCGCACAAAAAGACGCAAAAGAACGGTTAAAGAACCCGGTTCAGCGGAACGTCAAGTTACCCCCGGCTTTCGAGGAAGAGGGTTTTTGAAACTGATTTAAGCCCGTTAGGAAACTTCAACCGGGCTATTCCTCGCGGATAAACATCACTAAATGACAGTGATTGATTGTCATTAAGCCAATATTTTGGCAACCGAGCATAGTTGGCGGACGCCCAGCCGTCGTACTGTTAACTACTCTTAACTACTCTGCCCGACTTGCATTATCAGTTTAATAGGCTTGCTCATTAATAGGCTTGCTCACCCGGCGGCTTGTCAGTCTGCGGGCAAATTAGCACTTAAAACGGCCACTTTTTTGAAAATTATCCTAAGCTTCAGTATGATTCCTCGTTTTGGTGGGTTTTCATCGACAAAGTTGATCGGAAAGGAAGAGGTTTAGCGGAACCGAAGCAGCTTTTAGGGTGCGGACAAGATCAGTAAAGTAGTGATCTTGGTGGCGCGAAAATTAGTGATCTTGGTGGCGCGAATAACGGCGTAATACAGCGCGGCTTCCTGTCCCCGCGATTTCATTCATTTTCACTTATCTAGTCCGATTTTTAGTCCGATCGCCGGAAATCCGAGTTTCGGCGGGTAACGTATACCCGCCCTTTTTTCGGAAAAAACTGCGACTATGCTCCGTCCGGCAACAATGCGTTTGCTCCAAGTATTCGAATGTTTTCTTTATTTCTGCTTTCTTCCCTGATTACTTTCCCGAGAACAAACCGGGAAAAATTGGGCAACGGTAGGTAAGGGGAAAGCGGCAACGGCCGTGCCATAACCTTTGCCGAATTCGATTTTTACGGATGGAAAAGTGGTATACTACGGGTAGTGTGTGTCGGTAAGGCAACGAATTGGGCTGTAAGAGTGCAGGAGTTGCCGCGCGCAAGTCCCTGCCGCAAGATGCCGCCGGTTTGGGGTTGGCTTGGAGGATTGGTGCGGCGAAACGAGAATCGCGAATAAGTCAAATGGCAGATAAGCTGTTGCCGCAATACCGAGCAAACGACGGTGGGAACCCATGAGTTTTGAACAACAAGTCGATCCGGCACTCGTTGAGCAGACTCGGCAGCAGATCCGCGGCTTGGTGAACGAAATTGCGCAATTTGCCAAGTCGGAGATTTCCCCTCCGGAGTTTTACGGGGAGTTTCTGCCACGCGTGGTGTCGGCACTTGCCGCGATCGGCGGCGCCGTGTGGGTGGTGGAGGAGCAGGGGAGGCTGAGTCTGGCTTACCAGGTCAATCTCCACGATGTACGGCTTCGGGAGAAATCTGAAGAAGAGCAGGCCCGGCATGCCCGGCTGCTTTACCGTGTTTTTGGGTCCGATGAGGGGTGTTTGGTACCACCGTATTCAGGATTCGGGGAGTCGGATGGCGAAGGGAATCCGACCGAGTTCCTGCTGGTTCTGGCGCCGCTGAAAACCGAATTAGAGCGGACGGGGGTGGTGGAGGTCTTTCAAAGGCCTAACCCTCGAGTGGAAACACAAAAGGGCTATCTGCGTTTCTTGACGCAGATGTGCGACCTGGCGAGCGAATATCTAAAAAGTCGCCAATTGCGTCATTTTGCCGACCGGCAAACTCTCTGGACGCAAATGGAGGATTTTACTCGCCTGGTGCATGCGAGCTTAGACCCCCGCACGACCGCCTACACGATCGCCAACGAGGGGCGCCGCTTAATTGGCTGCGACCGTGTCAGTGTAGCGATCCGCCGGGGACGTCGGTTTCAAATCGAGGCCATCAGTGGGCAAGACCTGTTCGAGAAACGATCGAATATGGTGCGGTTTTTGAACCGCTTGGCGACCGTCGTAGCCGCCGGCGAAGAGCCGGTCTGGTACACCGGCGACACCTCCCACATGGCTCCACAGGTAGAAGATGCCGTTCAGGAATACGTGGATGAGTCGCACTCAAAAACAGTGGCGGTCATACCATTGCGTCGACCGCTTGCGGAACCGGTGGTGGAGGATGACCCGGACAAACGCCCGGAACCTCCGCCAGTGATCGGCACCTTGATCGTGGAAAAGATCGAGGATGCACGGGTTCCGGAGACGATGGTTAACCGCGTGAATGTGGTGGCCGAGCACAGCGGGGCAGCCTTGGCCAATGCGGTGGAATATAACAGCTTATTCTTGCTGCCCGTGTGGCGGGCCTTGGGGAAAACGAAGCTCCTGGTGCAGGCTCGTTATCTTCCGAGAACGCTTGCCGTGGTTGCCGTGCTCGTGGTGGTCGTGGCTAGCATGTTCCTGATTCCCATGTCGTTTAAAGTCCACGCCAAGGGGACGCTCCAACCGGTGGATCGCTATCGGGTATTTGCGGGAATTGATGGCGTGGTCGAGGAAGTTTTGGTGGATCATGGCAGCAAGGTCCTGGGAGCCGATCCGGAACGCGGTCAAGCGGCCACGGTCTTAGTCCGACTGCGGAACACGGATCTTGAGGTCGAACTCCGGAGGGTTACCGGCGAATTGGCAGCCACCTTGGAGGATATCAATAAGACGCATCAATTGCTCCTGCGGGGCAAGGGCCGCATTACCGAAAGCGAACGCACGCAGTTGCAAGGCCGGCTCCGTGAGTTGGACGAAACGCTCCGCAGCCTCCAGCAGCAGCACGAACTGCTCCTCGAGAAGCAAAAGCGGTTGACGATTGAAAGCCCCGCTTCGGGCGAGGTCATCACTTGGGATGTGAAAAACTTGCTGAAAGAACGGCCGGTTCGCCGGGGTGATGTGTTGATGGAGGTGGCCAATACTTCAGGCCAGTGGCAGCTCGAATTGCTCATGCCCGAAAAACGGATGGGCCATATCGTGCAGGCCCGGCAGGAATTGAAGGCCCAAAACCCCGAGGATGACCTGACGGTGGAATATATCCTGGCAAGCCAGCCCGACAAAACCCTTCGTGGCAAGGTGACCGAAATTCATCAAGCGGCAGAGGTTCGCGGCGAAGAAGGGAACGTCGTGTTGATCAAGGTTGCGGTTGATGAAGAGGATTTACCGGCGGCGATCCGGCCCGGGGCTGCGGTGACTGCCAAGTTGCATTGCGGCCGAGTGCCTTTGGGTTATTGGCTCCTGCACGACGTGATTGCCTTCGTGGAAACGCGGATCTTGTTCCGATGGTTCTGAAGATCCAGGCCAAAGATGGGTTCTAAAGATCAAAGCAAAAGATAAAAAGCAAAAGCTTTAAGGTAAAAGCATGTTGTTTGGTTCGAAAGATCGCCGGTAGAAGGCGTTACCCGGTTGAAAAGCGGGCTTCTCCGCCGTGAAAAAACGGGCTCGGACGACATGAAAAGAACAAGCGCATGCGGCATGAGGAACAAGCCTTCGCGGCACGAAATTGTGAAACGGCACGAAATTGTGAAAATAGATCCGCGCGGCATGAAACAGATCCGCACGGCATGAAACTGTGAAAACAGGCTTCCGCGGCCAGAAATTGTGAAAAACAAGCCCGTGCGGCGTGGAATAAGGTGAATCGGGGCGAGGGGGGACAATCGGCGACTTGACGTCGTTGGGGAAGGATCGTGAATTTGCTATTGGAGGGGTACAAAAGGGGATTTGATGCGGAGGGGGTACAAGCGTGAATTTGCGATTGAGGGGGAACAATCGGGAAATGATGGTACGCCAAAAAGGGTAGATTATGTTTGCGTACGGCCCGGCTTTTGTGTTCGGACTCATCCTCGTTGCTCAGGCTCAGCCTGGGGCAAGTTCGTTGCCGCCGGTCACGATTCCGAATTGCATCGTTTCTTTAATCGATGATGTGGATGTGCCGGCTCAAGCGGAGGGGGTTCTGCAAAGCTCCATCCCCCTACTGACCGAGTCGGGGGAATATTTGCTGCGTGACGGTCAGCCGCAATATCAGCCTTTCCGCGTTCGGGAAGGGATGTCGGTGCAAGCCGGGCAAGGCTTGGCCCTGGTGGATGATTCGGAAGCTTGGAAGACTTATTTGGCGGCTTTGGCCCGACTGGAAGGTGCCGAGCGGGAGGCCGGCAACGACGTGGCGGTTCGTGCCGCCGAAAAGGCTTGGGAAGTCTCTAAGGTGGAGGTCCGTCAGGCCGAAGAGGCGAATCGCCGGGCGCCCGGTTCGGTTCCTTATCTGGAATTGAATCGGCTTTATTTGCAGCGGGATCAATTGGAGCTGCAAAAGCAGAAGGCCGAACACGACCTTGAACTGGCCCGCATGGGCGTGAAAATCCGTCGGGCAGAAGCGGATGGGGCTTGGCTGGCGCTGCACCGCCGTGTGATTCGGGCACCGGTCTCCGGGATGGTGGTGGAGGTTTACCGGGACCTGGGTGAATGGGTCAAGCCGGGGGATGCGGTCGTGCGGATCGTGCGGATGGATCGAATGCGCATCGAAGGTTATTTGGCGGCCGGGGAGGTATTGCCATCGGAGATCGCCGACCAACCCGTTCGGGTTCAAGTCTCTTTGCGTGGCACGGGCGGGGCAAAGGATCCTCAACCGGCGGTTTTCATGGGTCAAGTCGTTTTCGTCAGCCCGGTGGTGGAAGCGGGCGGACGCTACCTCGTTTGGGCAGAGGTGGAAAACCGCCAAGAAGGGGGCATGTGGGTCTTGCGGCCGGGACTTACGGCGGAAATGACGATTGCCCGTAAACCCTCGCGGTAGAATGGTCTTTTGAGCGGGGCTTGCTTGTAACCGGCAAAAGACTACGGAATTCAATGGCAACGAGGCTGCGAAATATTAATGCGAAATATTAATCTGTAATCCATTAATCTGTAATCCTGCGAATTTGAATCAGTAATCCTCTGCTTTTCCGCTTCGTTCGAACATGGCGACACTTGCCGACAGTTTAGTGTCCAGTGCGGCCAGGAAGCTGCCCATCCGACGACGTGCCGACCTGCAAGCGCGTCGGCAGCGATACCTCGGTAAGACGTATTGGATCGTGAAGGATCCGGTCGCCCTGAATTACTTCCGCTTTCAGGAGGAGGAATACGCCATCCTGCAAATGTTGGATGGGCAACGGAGTTTGGCCGAGATTAAGGAGGCCTTCGAAGCCCAGTTCCCGCCGCAGAAAATTACCCTGGACGAGTTGCAGCAATTCCTCGGCCAATTGCATCGAAGCGGTCTGGTCGTGACCGATACCCCCGGCCAAGGCGTCCAACTGCGTCATCGCCGTCAGGAGCGTGTTCGCAAAAAGCTGCTGGCGGCATTCAGCAATGTGCTTGCCATCCGCTTTAAAGGGATCGATCCGGAGCGGTTCCTCAATTGGCTATACCCAAAGGTCTGCTGGCTTTTTTCACCGATCGTGCTGATCTCGGCGGTATGCCTCTGGATTGCCGCCCTGATGTTAGTGGTGATTGAATTCGATACCTTCCGGGCGAAACTTCCGGGATTTCATCAGTTCTTCGGCCCGGGAAATGTCTTTTGGCTTGCCGTGACCTTGGCGTTTATGAAGGTTCTGCATGAGCTGGGCCACGGACTGACGGCCAAACACTACAAAGGCGAGTGCCACGAAATGGGGGTCATGCTCTTGGTGCTGACCCCCTGCTTGTATTGCAACGTGTCGGATTCCTGGATGCTGCCCAATAAATGGCACCGGGCTGCGATCGGTGCTGCGGGCATATTCGTGGAGCTTACCTTGGCGGCCCTAGCCACGTTTGTATGGTGGTTTACGGAACCGGGCCTGCTTCATTATTTAGCTTTGAATACGATGTTCTTAGGCTCGGTGAGTACCATTCTGTTTAATGGCAACCCACTGTTGCGCTACGACGGCTACTATATTTTGGCCGACTTGGTGGAGATTCCTAATCTGCGGCAAAAGGCAACTTTGTTCCTCAGTCGCAAGCTTGCTCAATGGTTTCTGGGGCTTGAGCCGCCGGAGGATCCTTTTATCCCGCAGCGGCGGCAGGTGTTTTTTGTAACCTACACGATTGCCGCGGTGATCTACCGGTGGTTGATTCTGCTCTCCATTTTGATGTTCCTCTACAGCGTGTTCGAACCTTATGGGCTGAAGATCATCGGCCAAGCGATTGTGCTGGTGGCAATCTACGGTTTGTTATTCCAACCGATTTATGCAATTGCTCGGTTCTTTTACGTTCCGGGGAGGTGGCATCAGGTGAAAAAGCTGCGCATGTACGCGTCGATTGCGGGGTTGGTTGCGGTCTTGGCGGGGGTGGCTTTTGTTCCGCTGCCTTATCATGTGATGGCCAGTTTGGAAATTGAGCCGGATAACGCCGACACGGTGTACGTATCGATTCCCGGCACCCTCGAGAAAGTGTTCATCGGTCCACAACAACAGGTTCAGCAGGGGGAGGTCTTGGCGCAGCTCAGTAACATCGATCTGGAGATTGAAATAGCGCGATTGGAAGCCCGGTACAATCGGACCAAAATCGCTTTGGAACATCTGGTTCAATTTGCCCGGTACGAGGACCCCAGGGCCAACGTTCAAATTGGTCAGCTCGAGCAGACGCTGGCGGCCCTGGAAGGTCAACTTCAAGCCAAAAAGAGCGATCTCAGTCGATTGACGCTGTGTGCCACGCGCTCAGGGACGGTGTTGCCGCCGCCGTGGTCGCCGCCTCGGCCTTCCTCGGCAGGGCAACTGGATAGTTGGTCCGGGTTCCCGTATGACCGGAAAAATCTCGGGTGCCTCTTGGCAGAGGGCACCAAGTTCTGTTTGATCGGTGACCCCGGGCGGTATAAAGCCATGTTGGTTATTGATCAATCGGTGATCGACTTTGTGATGGTGGGTCAGGACGTGGAGATTAAGCTAGACGAGTTACCCCACCACACCTATCGCGGCAAGATCGCCCAAGTAGCGGCTCAAGTGATGCAGGCAACCCCAACGCGGCTATCTGCCAAAGTGGGCGGCGAGCTGCCCACGAAAACGGACGAATCGGGAGTGGAGCGGCCGGTGAGCCCTTCTTTTCAGGCGTCGGTTTACCTGGAAGATGAAGAGGGTTGGTTGCGCCCGGGGCTCAGAGGCCGGGCCAAAATCCATGTCGCCCCGCAAAGCCTCGGACAAAGGTTCTGGCGGTTTGTTGCCCAGACGTTCAATTTCAAGCTGTAACGTCCATTGTAGACGATAACTTGTGTGGACCCCGGCTTCACAAACCGCCATTCGGTTTCACAGACTATGATTTGGCTTCGCAAACGGTAATTCTGTTTCGCAAGCGCTCATTCGGTTTCAAAAACGGTAGGCTCGCAGACTGTGATTTCATGCCGGGCAGCCCTTTGTCCGTGTTAATCCGGCTTGTTGCGTTTATCGCCGGCGACTTTTTGTTGCGGGCAACCTTTTATTGCTCGCAAAACTTTGTTGCGAGCCACTCTTTATTGCTGGCAACTTTTCCTTGCCGGCACCTCTCCGAAAAATCCCGTTTGTTCCCGTTATTCCGGGAACTCGCGGATTATTCGCGGCGGTTCTCCGAAAAACTCCGTTTATTCCCGGTAACTCGCAGAAAAATACCGGTAACTCGCAGAAAAATACCGGCAACTCGGGGAAAAATATTCGGAAGAATATCGGAACAATGATGACAACGACGCAGCATCATGCGTTCAGGATGCAGGGGTCGCAGCCGGCTGATCTGCCCCACGGCTCCGCACCCGGCAACAGAGCTTGCAGAAAGCTTCGGTCATTTCTGCCAGTACACTCTCGGGCGTCCGATTACGAATGGCTTGCTCGAGTTCCGCAGCCGCCAAGCTGATGGTACCGAAGCCGTAACTTGCTGCCGATCCTTTGAATTGGTGAACAGTGCGCCGCACCTCCTCCCAATCGCACCGCTGCGCGCTAGTTTTTAAATGCTGAATCCTGTCCGGGATTGCAACGACGAAAAGTTCCAGCAGATCCGAATAAAACGGATCATCCGAAAAAACGGAATAGATCGGTTTCTCTGGGTGTTGTTCGCCGAACATCAGAGCTGATACTCCCCCTCTAACCGCTACCTTTTGAAACCAGCCTTGGTACGCCCGTCCAATACTTTTACAGACGAACAATACTTTTGGAGACAAAAAAGGCTTCGAATCCTTTCAGAGGCCCAAAGCCGATGTTTCCTAGAGGCAAAAAGCCTGACGGCAGACGCTAGGCCCAGCAGTTGTAAACTGGATGCGCAAAAAACATAGCTTACCTTTCGGCCACCTGATGTGAGTCTTTTCGATTTTTTCGTGCCTCGCTTACCGCATGTTCTCCTGCGACTACAGAGGTTCCATAGTCGATGCACGAAGCCCGTGGGGATTGAATTCGCCGCATTGCAATTACGGGTTCGGCCAGGTAATCTGTCGGCGATTTTCGGGGACGATCGTGATAGCTTCCTCGCACCGATAAGCCGTGCCTTTATCACGAGAGCAGCGTTTATGCCCTCCGAGACACTTCCACCCAGCTCATCCCCAGGAAATAATCCGTCAAGCTAGGATCGCTCTCTCGCTGTGGCCCGAGGAAAAGTTCCCAAGCACTGCGACAAACAAGCAATGCGAAAACCCGGATAACTTTTAGAGGCGGCTTAGAACTGGCAAAGGATTCGAAGCAGCACACGGAATAGACATCCGCTTGAGGAAATCGTCGATTGTTTGGCAGGAGCTGAGCGAAAAGCGCGTGGTGCACTGCCTCAGCGGCGGCGTTGCCAGATTTCCAATAGCCACGATACCCGGCAGGTGCTGCTTCCCGTGCTTGAAACGGTCGCAGTCGTGGATGTCGGCTGGAAGTCATCGTTTCGGCTGTTGGCGGCAGTAGCCGCGGAAATTCTGCGATCGAGATGGATGGCTTGCAAGAACGTGAAGGAAAAGGGAAGCGTGAAAATAAAGCGTGAAGAACCAAGGAGCAAGAAATCAAAAGTGCATCGAGCAGTTGTACCGCATGATAGTCCCCTAACTACGCGCTAAATACCTGCCGAAGCCTCGCGCAGCTTAATCTCCTGAAACTGTTGTGCGCTTTCGGGCTGATGGAGTCGGTACAATACAAACAACGGATGTGGTCAGCCGGGACTTAGCCGACACGACTGCCGGATCATTCGGGATAAACACCGCCTTAAATTTTCGAGATTCTTTCACTGAGCGAGGGTTTTTCATGCTTGGCCGTCAAAGATCCACGGGTCGGAGCAGCTTGATCGTTTTTGCGGTTTCGGTAATTTGCGGCGGATTTCTCTTGGGAGGTATTTCTGAGAGCTTCGCTGCGGATCGGCCGCAATGGGGAGAGGCTTGGAGTCGGAACAACATCTCCCCGGAAGTGGGACTTCCCGATTGGTTCGACCCTGGGAAAGTAAGTTCGGCTACCGGCGAGGTCGATCTTGGCACCACGGCGAATGTTCGGTGGGTAGCGCGGCTCGGCACGGTCACCTATGCCACGCCGATCATCGCCGAGGGGAAAGTTTTCCAGGGAACCAACAATGGCAACCCGCGTGATCCTCGAGTCGAAGGCGATCGCGGGATTCTGATGTGTTTCGACGAAAAGACGGGTGAATTTCTTTGGCAACTGGTGGTTTCGAAGCTCTACGAGTACAAATGGGCCGATTGGCATTTGTGCGGGATCACCTCTCCGCCGACGGTGGAAAATGGCCGCGCGTATCTGGTCAGTAACCGCTGCGAGGTGCTCTGTTTGGATATTCATGGACTGGCAGATGGAAACGCAGGACCGTTCCTGGATGAGGGTCGCCACATGTCACCGCCGGAGGACCCGCCGCTTGAGCCCACTGCGAAAGATGCCGACATCATCTGGCTGTATGATATGCCGAAGGAGCTTGGGGTGCGGCCGCATAACGCATCGAATTGTTCCATCCTCATCGATGGCGATTTGCTTTATGTATGCACCTCGAACGGCGTGGAGTGGACCCACAGCCGCGTAGATAACCCGGAGGCTCCTTCGATCATCGTCCTGGAAAAGCATGCCGGTCGCTTAGTGGCGGTGGATGATTTCGGGATTGGCCCCGATATTATCCACGGACAATGGTCCTCGCCGGCTATGGGGGAAGTGGGCGGGAAAAAGATGATCTTTTGGGGAGGGGGGAACGGCTTCGTTTACGGGTTTGAAGCGCTTAAGCCCGATCAATTGGCGAATGCTCCGAAACCGCTGCGGATCCGGCCTACCTGGTATTTCAACGGTCATCCTCTAGCACAGACGCAGGACCATATCCCTTACGACCACCAGGAACAGTCGACCTCGTTCGAGGTGGTGGCCAACCCGGTCTTTTACAACAATCGGGTTTATGTGGCGGTCACTCAGGACGCCTTTCACAATATGCTCGACGGGTGGCTGGTTTGCCTCGATGCCGCCGGAGGTGGCAACATCACGCGAAATGGCTTGGTGTGGAATTACCGCGGTACGCGGGCCTGCGTTAGCACCGTCGCCATAGCCGATGGCCTCCTGTACGTGGCTGACCACGCCGGGCGGCTCCACTGCCTTGATGCCGAAAGCGGCAGTGTGTACTGGGTCCATGACGCGGGCGGACCGATTTGGGCCTCGCCCCTGGTGGCCGACGGGAAGATCTACCTCGGGACGGGCCGAAAGGCCTTGTGGGTGCTGCGAGCCGGCAGATCTCTCGAGGTTCTTCATCAAATCACCATGCCGGACCGCATCCTCTGCACGCCGGCAGCCGCCCACGGTACGCTTTATGTTGCCACTCAGCGTCATCTTTATGCCGTTGCTCAGCCGGCTGTCCTAACCGGGCGTTGAGCCCAACCCGGCATGCTGGCGACGGGGCCCCGGGACAGCCATGCAGTTCCCAAGTATTCGTTACAGTAAGTGTGTGGCCGCCATGAGGTGAAGGAGCAGCAATCGACAGGCGGAATACGCTCAACATTGCAGAACCGATTCATTACCAAGTTTTTCAGCCGGCAGTGAGCCATCCGCGGCCAAGGCCTGGTCGTGCGAGGGTTGCGAATCGACGTGTGATAACGGGAGTCCCGCGCAACCAGGGGTTCGAACCCCGAGGATTAAAAGCCGGATGGGGGGTTCCCCACGAGAGCTACGCACAAGGGGGCTGCTTATGACCACGAGTGAGTTCTCTCCGGCACCGCTACGAGCCGAATGGATTTTGGAGAGGACTTTTCTTCGAAAGATCGAACATCACCCCGAGATCGATTCCACGAATAACGAGGCCAGCCGATTGGCGGCTTCTTCTTCCCTTGATCCAACTTCGGAGTTGCCGCTTTTGATTGTCGCCGATCGCCAGACGCACGGCCGCGGCCGGGGCCAGCATCGGTGGTGGACCGGCCCGGGCAGTTTGGCTTGTACCCTTCTTTTGGATCCGGCTCACCTCCGGCTAGCGGGCCGTCAAGCGCCGGTCGATCTTCGCGCTCAAAGTCACCTCCTTGGCCTGGCCACCACCTTGGCCATGATCGAGGCCATTAGTGCCTTGTATAAGCCCAGGCTTCAAACGGCCGCCAGCCGCCCGATTCTCGAAAGCCCCGGTCCCCACGGCGGCGAGGTGCCCATGATTGGGCCATCAATCGTCCCGGGAGGTCGCTCGGCTTTACCGGCTATTATGGGCGAAAAGTCCCCAGCGGATTTGCCACCGCAAACCGCCGAATCCGCAAATTCAGTTCACTCCACGCAATCCATCGGCCCCGAAACCCCGCGGTTTATGCTGGGACTTCACTGGCCGAATGATCTTATCATCGATGGGCGGAAGGTGGCGGGGGTGCTGGTGGAGTTTGTTGCGCAAGATTGGTGTGCGATCGGTATCGGGATCAATACCAATAACACCTCGGCCGATGCTCCCCCCGAAGTGAAAAACATTGCGGTGAGTCTCCGCGAGTTGACCGGTCAACGATGCGACCATTCCCTACTTCTGGTGGGCCTTTTACGACGGTTGGAACGTGCCTTCAGCCTGCTGGAACTTTCCCCGGAGCAAATTCCCCGGGCTGCCGACCGTCTGTGCCTCCAACGGAATCGCTCGCTGCGATTGCAACTAGGTACCCAGAATGTGGAGGGAATCTGCCGCGGAATCGCAGAAGACGGGGCTTTGTTGCTGGAATCTGCCGGCAAAGTTGAAAAGTTCTTCAGCGGACATGTGGTAGCCACCCACCCGCCCCTTCCGTTTCCCGGATCCGCGGAAGAAGGCTAACCCTCAGACAAAGCCCCCCAGCAAGGCAGCATAGTCTGGTGTGAACAAAAGTTCACGGATACGACTAAGCCCTTCGGCCGCATCCTGTGGCACGCCTGAAGGGAAACACGCCGTTTGCTCGAGACTCTTTGCTGATAGACCGGCGGTGCAGAGCTCCAAATCCCGGTAGTAGCTTGGCGGCTAGCCCGAAGTGCTGCGGAAGCGATACCCCACGCCGCGAACCGTCTCCACGTATTCGGCATATCGGCCGAGCTTTTTCCGCAAACCGGCGATTTGCACATCCACCGCCCGATCGGTCACCACCTGCTCCCCGCCGTGGACTGCCTCCGCAATCTGAGCTCGGGAATAGACCCACCCCGGCCGTCGGGCCAAAAAACACAGCACCCGAAATTCCGTCGGTGTGAGCTCGAGCGGTTCTCCCCCGAGCCATACTTCATGTCGGCCCGGATGGATCACCAAATCATGGATCCGCAGCACCGGCCCGCTTTCTTCTGCCCGACGTGCCGCCGCCCGTCGCAGTACCGCCCGGATTCGTGCCACGACCACACGCGGGCTAAACGGCTTCACGATATAATCATCGGCCCCCAATTCCAACCCCGCCACAATATCGGCTTCTGCGTTCTTGGCCGTCAGCATGATAATGGGAATCTGCCGGCTCGCCGGTTGCTCCTTCAGTGCTCGGCACACCTCCATCCCATCCACCCCCGGCAGCAGCAGGTCGAGAACGATCAAATCCGGTGACTCCTCCTTTACCCGCCGCAGGGCCTCGTCCCCCCGATTGATGCAGGTGACGCGGTAACCCTCCCGAACCAAATTGTATCGCAGGAGTTCGCAAATCTCGTTTTCATCCTCCACGACAAAAACATGGCACGGCAAAGCTCCCTCCGCGTTGTCGCGGCGGGAAAGGTCTCGCTCAGCCGTTTGAACTTCTCGGGAGGCGAACCATCCCGCTCTGCTACTGACTATCGTAGAAGACATCATCGATATCCTCGCTCCTACGAGCCCATTTCGAAGATCCCTTCCACCTCGACTGCCGCCCCCAAAGGCAGTGCCGCAGTACCGACCGCGGCCCGGGCTCCCACGCCCAGTTCCGCCCCAAACACCTCCGCCAATAGTTCGCTGCAACCGTTAAGCACCTGCGGATGAGCCGTAAAATCCGGCACGGATCGAATCCAGCCTGTCAATTTCAACACGCGCTTCACCCGATCCAAACTCCCAATCGCAGCCCGCAGATTTGCCAGAAGATTGACCCCTGCCAGCATCGCGGCCCGCTTGCCCGCTTCTTCATCCATATCTTCACCCAAGCAACCGCGGACAATCCTTCCATCCGGTTCCGCCGATAAATGCCCTGAAGTAATGGCCCAAGACCCCACGATCACCACCGGCCGATAAAGTCCTTTAGGAACCGACGGGTCAGGATATGGCAAGCTACGTTTTGCCAAGGCCGCTGCAAAGCGCTCATCTGCCGAGGAAGATGCAACGTTCATCGGATGGACAACTCCCCCCATTTTCCCCCGCGGCTCACCCCCCCTTCATCCGATCCAGTGATTGCAGGCTTGGTTACTCGTCTTGCCTCAAAGATTCTGTAGAGGAAATGGGTTGCAAAATTCCGAGTCAACTCGTTTTTTTCCGCCGGTGATTGCGGATCCATTACCACTCGGTTAACCCTTTTTGCGAAACCTCATTTACACCTGTCCGGTCAATTGATAAGCTTTGTGAGCGGAAATTCCACAATTCCGCAGGCACCGGCGGCCTTGAGCCGAGGGATAATCCGCCGCACCACCGACTCATCCACCACAGTGGTGACATCCACCCAATCCTTATCGGCCAAATCCGCCACGGTGGGATTTTGGAGTGCCGGTAACACCGCCAGCACTTCCTGCAACCGCCTACGTGGTACGTTCATCATCAGCACAACTTTCCCCTCGGCTGCCATGGCCCCTTTCAGCATGAGCACCATGTCGTCGATTTTCTGCCGCTTCCATGGATCGGCGTAAGCCCGGGCATTGGCGATAAACCGTGGTGTACTGACCAATACCTCGTCGATGATCCGAAGGTTGTTCGCCCGAAGGGAACTTCCGGTTTCCGTCACCTCCACAATGGCGTCCGCAAGCCGCGGCGGTTTGACCTCGGTTGCCCCCCAACTGAATTCCACCCGGGCATTAACCCCATGCTTCTGCAAATATCGAGTGGTGATACCCACCGCCTCGGTCGCCACCCGTTTGCCCTCGAGATCTTTCACCGATTGGATGGGCGAGTTTTCCGGCACACAAAGGACCCATCGCACCGGTCGGCGACTTACCTTGGAGAAGACAAGCTCGGCAAGCTCGATGACTTCCGCCCCGGTTTCAACGATCCAATCGTATCCGGTCAACCCGGCATCGAGCACGCCGTCCGAGACATACCGGGCAATCTCCTGAGCCCGAATGAGCAGGCACTCGATCTCCTCGTCGTCGATCGTCGGAAAGTAACTCCGGGAACCGAACGAAATCCTGTAGCCGGCTCGCCGAAAGAGCTCAACCGCTGCCTCTTGAAGGCTTCCGGCGGGTATTCCCAATCGTAATTGCTGCGACATTGCTTAGTGCGAAAGAACCTAAAAGCCACTTCTGCTAAAAATCGCTAGTTATCTTATCTACTAGTGATCAATTAAGACAGCGATCTGCAACCTAATGGGTCATCAGCAACCTAATCTCAGCAAATTTCAAATTTCAAATAAAGGCAATTCGAATTCCTGCCCGATCCAATCAATCCTCAAGTTTTATCGATGTGATTATTGTTTATTACCTTTATGATTGTAATGCTCGTTCATTTCCTGCATCCGGCGTAACCGACTTCCGCGGGGAGCCAACGATAACTGCCTTAAGATAACGAGATTTTGCCGCGGCGGATAGCCCCGACCATTTTCTTCCCAGAATTCGGCTCCGATCTCTTCCCCGAATTCAGTTCCGAATACTCCGCCAATTTAGTCACGAAAGGAACCAGCGTTCGACCCTATCGGCGCTTGCCGGATGGGTTTGTTTCCCCGCCCGCGGCCCGGCATCGCTACCTTTGTGCTAGCGACATGCCTCCTGCTTTCGCATTTCTACCCGCGACATGCCTCCTGCTTTCACGGGGCCCAGTACCGTCGATTGACGCAAAACGCAATCCAAAGGCCGCCGCCCGCTCGTCGCACTCAGCCTATTGTTCGATGAAGATGAATCAGCCTATTGTTCGATGAAGATGAATTCGACTCGCGAATTGAAGGCCGAGCTCGCGGAGCTTCGCCGCCGGTCGAACTCAGCCATTTATGCGAGAAATTCGACTCGGCTCCACGCAAAATGCAGAGCGCCACTCTGCGAAAAGCCCCCTCAAAGCACCCTACAAGCTCCGAGGCCGGAAATCCTGCACCGTCAATTCCCCTCCGCCCCCGTCCTCTTGGGAATATCCGCCCCGCGTCTTCTTGGGAATAAACGACGGTCAACCGCACGGGACAAAGCGAGAGCTTCACGCCTTTTTGCCGTAGACTGAAACCGGGTCAAACACTTTCTTGCCGACTACCTTCAGCCCCTCATGCGTCAGCTGGCGGAAAAAGCACGAAACGTAACCCTCGTGGCAGGCGGCCCCCCCAACCTGCTCGACCTCAATCAGAAGGGTGTCCGCGTCGCAATCCAGATAAATCGCGCGGACCAATTGCACATGCCCGCTTTCTTCCCCCTTTCTCCAGAGTCTATTCCGGCTCCGGCTAAAAAAGACCGTCCGGCCGCTTGCCAGGGTCTCCATCAGGCTTTCCCGATTCATGTAGCCGACCATCAAGACCTGCCCGGTGGCGGCGTCTTGAATGACCGCCGGTACGACGCCTCCGCCTTTCTCAAAATCCACTTTTCGAGTCAAGTCCTCGGGCAAGATCACGCCCGCCGGCCCGAGTTCGCCCCCATATCGCGAAGAGTCCAAACCGCCGGATTTCGCATCCTCTCCCGAGGAAGGCTTCCCAGCGATTGGGGCATTGGGTTCAGGCGCCGCGGAGCCCTCCTGCGGACGAACCTGTCCCAAGCTTTCCTCGTGTAAAATTCCCATGCTTACGAGCCTCCCGAAAAAGATAAATCTGCAAACAAATGACCCAATGCCGATTGCGAATTTCTTCCGAATAGTGTCCGATAGCGGTGGTTCAAAGCCCCGCGAATCCGCTCACGACTGATTCCGGCTTGCGCCTTTTCGTTCGGCCGATGATGCGGTCCCACGGACCGCGCGCACCGCCTCGCACAAGGCCAACATCTGATCCAAATCGAGTTGCTCCGCCCGGGCCATCGGCGAGAGTCCCAACCGCGAAAGGATTTCGTCCACAACACTCTTATCGGTTTCGCGGCCCAGGACACTGATCAGATCGGACCGCAAAAACTTCCGGCGGTGGGCGAAAATGGCCCGGATAAAGTCGTGAAAAAACTCGCGATCCGGTATCCGCTGCCGCCGCTCCTCGTCCAATTCAATGTGCACGATCGCTGAGTGCACTTTCGGTCGCGGCCAGAACACGCTCGGCGGCAAAATCCGGACGATCTCCACCCGGCATTGGCTCTGAACCCAAAGGCTCAAAGACCCATAGTCCTTTGTCGAGGGCGACGCCACGAGCCGGTCCGCCAATTCCCGCTGAATGGTCACGGTCATTGTCCGCGGAGGCTCATCTTCAGCCAGCAAGTTGGTCAGTATCGGTGTGGCCACATGGAAAGGCAGGTTGGAGACGACCTTAAAAACCCGCCCGGGCTCTTCCGCCAATTTGCTCCGCACGGCTTCCAAGAGTTGCGGATTCAGGTGATTTTTTGAAGCTAAGGCGTCGATCCGCAGCATCGTCACGTTCGAAAATCGGTACAGCTCTTCGCTGGCAAGCTGAAAGAGCTGGGGATCGATCTCCGCCGTCACCACCGCGGCAACCTTCGGGGCGACCATCGCCGTTAATGACCCGGTTCCCGAGCCGACCTCCAGCACGACATCGCGCGGCTCCAAAGCCGCCGTCTTCACAAGCAGCTCTTGGAGATTCAAATCGATTAAGAAGTTTTGTCCGTGTCGGGTCCGTGGCCGAATTCCCGCCTCGGTAAACCGGCGAATCAGAAAACTTACAGTCTGTTTTCGGATGGGCTCATCCATCGCAAGTTCGCCCGCAAATCTTGCCGTTTTCGAGCCTTGCCAGCACCCTTGATTCGTCATTCACGGCTGCGGCCCGTATCGCTTTGGGGGGCAAGCTTATGCTTTTGCCCCTACGGTTTCTTCAATTCGAACCTCATTATGCGGAGCCCAGAATTCATTATGCGGATCTCAGAATTCACACTTCGATCAGTTTCGGATGAAGCCGCGGACCCATCGCTGAATCAGACGGAAGTCCCATGGGAGCCCTGAGGGACTTGCTAACCCATTGGGCCCGTGCCCTACCCCTGCCGCATGCTTGCAAACCGTAGGAGTGATTTGCAGCTCGCGAGTGAACTAGAGCAGCTAGGCTGTATCCGTGTCGCTAGGTGTAAACCGAAGATGTCGATGCAGAGCCCCGAGCACTCTGCGTGCCGCCGAACCTGTTGCCAGCTTAACGCCGGCCTAACTGCTAACTATTCCAGCTCCGCGCCTCCAGAGCTTGCTTTTTCATGCCTCCAGAGGATTTAGTCAGCAGAATTCCAGCTCCGTGCCTCCAGAATTCGCTGCACATACTTGGCCAACAAGTCCGTTTCGATATTGACCCGGTCTCCCACGCGAATCTGACCCAGGGTGGTCACGGCCAAAGTGTAGGGGATCAACGCCACACTGAAGCGGTCCGGAAGGCTTTCCACAATCGTCAAGCTGACCCCGTCCACAGCCACGGAGCCCTTCGGGGCCATTTGCCGGGCCAAATGGGTGGGCACCTGAAACCAACATTCCGCCCAACCGCCAAAATCCCGACGCTCGATGAGCACGCCGGTCCCGTCGATGTGTCCGGTCACGAAGTGCCCACCCAGCCGGTCGCCGACTGCCAAGGCCCGCTCCAAATTCACCCGCGAGCCTGGGCGAAGTTCCCCCAGATTTGTCCGCGACAACGTCTCGGGCCCCGCCTGAAAACTCATGGTCTCCACATCGGCCGCCACCACCGTCAGGCAGCATCCGTTGACGGCAAGGCTGTCGGCCACCTTTGTCGCTGGGGCAATCCTCGCCTCACGAATGACCAACCGGCAACCTGGCGGTTCCGATATCACCGCTGCCACCTCACCCATTGTTTCTACGATACCGGAAAACATCGGTTATTTACCCTGCCAGAGCTTATTCAGTGCACCCGTGCTTTCTTGCGGAATTGCATCATTAGAAAGTCTTATCCGAAAGATAACGCGGCGAGCTAATCCAAAATAGCTTTCTCGTTTTTAGCGATAATCTTACCCTTCGGTTTTAGCGAGAATCTTAGCAGACCAGCCGTCAATGCGAAACCACGGCCGGCTCCCGCTTTCAACCCCGGTTTCTGCTTGCTTTCTGCTACAGGAGCGCAGCAAACGGCGTACACCCCGTTTAGGCTACTCCCCCCTCTTAAAACGGTGGGTGGGTCTCCTAGCGCGAAGGATCCAAAGTTCACTCGGAAAAGATCGAAGAGTCGATCGGGAAAGTTGGAAGAATCGAGTTGGGAAAAACACCCTCCGGTATTGAAAGGCACTGAGGTTTTTGAAAAGCACTAAGTTTATCGCCGGGCAAATGTTCTTAGGAAAAGGTGATACGACCGAACAAGAAAAATTCCGTATCTGTCGGAAGAAGAGAAATTCCTTGACTTTTCGTTATTCTCAGGCGCCGCTTGTGGTACGAGAAATTACGCACATGACCGCCGCAGCCCGATTCCCCAGATGAGAGGCGTTAATAGTGGCTTCGTTTTTCTGACTTGAGCCTTCACACTTTTTATTCCTTCCTTTATTCATATCCTTATTTGCCCCGAATTCATTATTCTCCTTATTTGCGTCGAATTCCCCATTCTACGTATTTACCTCGAATTCCTTGTTCACGCCGAATTCTCGGGCCGCTGAGGGGGCGTCTTCTCCAAGTCCTCGGGCTCCGGTAACCCGGGCAATTCGGCAAGCTCCGCCGCCAATCGGCCCAAGAGAAAAAAGTAAACGGCTGCAACCGACGGCAACAACCACGCGAACACCAGTACGGACCAAGCTTCCAAAACCGCCCGGCTCAACCATCCGATCCCTAACCCCACAAGCAGCAAGACGATTGCCTGCCCATAAAATGTTAACCAAAGCGTGCCCCCCTGCACACAGGTGGCAGCCAGGAGTCGACTCGGGATGAGCCGCCACGGACTTCCCGCCTCCATTGCAGATAAGAGGAGCGGGGGAAAGAGCACAAATGCGCCGATTGCATAAACCGAACCCCACGGCCCGGGATACCCAAAAAATTTGTCGGCTATCACCCCCGGAAGGAGGCTTGCCACTGCCGGCAATCCGATAAAAAGAAAGTTTCGAATCCAATCCGAAAGAAGCCCATCCCCCGGACCGACGGCCGCCTCGGGGCTGAAACTGATGCGTTCGGCAATACTCAACCAACTACCGCCGGACCATACCAGCCAAAAAACTCCCCAAAATGCCCCGGCCACAGCAAACACTAACGCGCCAATCCACGGAAAGGCGGCATAAAAGCCAAGGCTCGCCGGCACACTCCCCAGCAAGATCGAATACCTAAGGAAGACCAAAGCAAGCAAAAGCAGCAGTGCTTGCCCCCAGAACTGAGGTTCCCTGTAAATTCGGCCCAAGAAGATCGCGACCTCCTTCAGTAGCTCGAGTTCCCGCCAGCGGGCTTTCTCGAGGGGCCCGGTCGCCTCGGAACCAGAGGCCTCCTCGTCTTCTGAAGCCTCCTCCCGGTTTTCCGCCTTTTCGTGTTTGCGGCCCAGAAGTTGTTTAACCGACGAGGGTATGGGCGTGGAACTGACTTCCTCGTACCGGAGCCGATATTCCTCTCCGCCAAACTCGCCTCGTGGGACTCCGGATGCGGAGTGTGTTGCTGGCGCGATTTCGTCGCGTGCTTCCGCGGTACTTCCTCTCTCTTGACCTTCGGTACCGAGTGCTTTTTCACCCCGCTCGGGCAGCACCGCGAGGTGGCGTTCTGCTCCCTCGGCTTTGCCTTCCGCCAAAGAGCCCCGATTCTCGCAATCTGGACAGAACCGCGCCGTACTCGTCCCTCCCCACTCCCCCAATAGCTTTTTGCCGCACGCTGCGCAATATGTGCCGGGTGTCGCGGGCTTTGCCGCCCTGTGGTCGAGCGGCTCACCGAGCCGAGAATCAAAAAACGGTTGTACCCCTGCCGCCGGCCCCGCGGCACCTTCGGCACCTCCGCTGGTCCCGGGATCGGGAATCGTCTGTACGTTTTTACACCGTGGGCAAATGACGGTCTCGCCGACCCGAGACTGATGTGCCATCAGCTCCTTGCCGCATCCCACGCAGTAAAAATGGAAGAATTCGGGCCGAGCATTCACGTCAGCAACCTATCCCTTGCGGCGGGCAAAACTCATCCAACGATTTCCGATTCCAGCAGCCCGACAGTGGCGTCTCAAAGAATCCCTAATCCAACTAGAATTGTTATCCACGTATTACCGCACCGAGACCATACTACCCGCACCGCCGCTATCCGCAGCAATGCAGGTTTGTTCCCCGTACCTCTTTCTCTCGCTGCCTCCCATGCCCTCTTCAAAGTCTCCGGATGTAAACCAAATTCCTAAGATGTATCTGGATGTATCTGGCTATGTGTCCTAGGTGTATCAACATGGGTCCTCGGAGTCTTAAAATGTGTCCTGCGTCTCAATAAATGTTCTAGGTGTCTCAATATGTGTCCTAGCTGTTTGGCATCAAACATATTTGGCATCCGAGCCCTCGAGTCGCCCGCGAATGGTCACCGGCTACCGATTAAGTATGTCAAGAGACTAACCTTGCAGAGGCTACCCGCTTACGAGCTCCGTTTGCGCCTGAAGCGTGAAACCTAGAAATGATTCGCCGCCGGCTGCTTCAAAAGGCGTGGATGCATGGTGGATTTGCCCAATGGGGCCGAACATCAAATCGGATCCCACGTTTACAATCGGATAGTGTATGTAGATAGAACGAGTAAAATAGAAGCTTCGCATAGTGTGAGTAAAATGCGTTTATCTATTATTCAAATCGATTGAATCTGTTCATTGATCTGGGGCAAATACCCGCCATTATTTTCGACAACCTCCTCATTTTTCCCGGTTTATCAACAATTTTTCCCGGTTTATCAACACAATTTAAATTAGGAGTTGAGCAGGCAGGGTATAGATCACCACACTGCTTGAATAACTGATGATTATCTGGGGCTTTCCTTTCGGCGGCTGACCGGATTGTCGTACCTTGGTTTCCAAATTATCGCGGCTCAGAACGCTGTGCCATAATTTCCTAAGACGGTATAAAAACTGGCCTTAAAGAAGATTTCAACATTAAAAGCCGAACCTTAGTGGATGGAGAACCCATTTGGTCGTTGAAACGCAAAGGAGTCAACCCGAGGCTTGTACGCAAGAAGGGGAGGCCCCGCAGCTTCAAAAGTCCGGCGAGCGGCGCGGCTTAATGCGTCGCCTTTACGATTGGGTACTCAGTTGGGCAGATACCCCGTACGGCACGCCCGCACTTTTTGCGATCTCATTTGCGGAAAGCTCTTTTTTTCCGATCCCTCCTGACGTGCTGCAAATCGCCCTGTCGGTATCCAAACCGCGGCGATCCTTTTACTATGCCGCCGTTAGTGGCGTGGCATCGGTTTTAGGAGCCCTTCTAGGGTGGTTTATCGGCTTTGCCCTCTGGTCCGTGCTCGGCGGATTTTTCATGCGATACGTGCCCGGATGTACCCCGGAGAATATCCAGCAAGTGGGCCAGCTTTATCGCGATAATGCCTTCGTGGCGATTCTCGGAGCAGCTTTCAGCCCCATTCCCTATAAAGTATTCACCATTGCCGCCGGTATTTTCCACGAGTATGTGCCCCTTGCGGTGCTGATTTTCGCCTCGATCCTCGGCCGATTTGGCCGCTTCATGAGCGTAGCGGCTTGCATTTTTTGGTTTGGGCCGCGGGTGCGCCTCCTCATCGAACGGTATTTCGATTGGGCAATGTGGATCCTTTTAATCCTTCTGATCACCGGAGTTGTTTTGCTGAAATGGGTACTATGACGCCGCTCTATTACGGAGCGTGCATTCAGACCGCATTCGGTTGTGCTGCGGATCGCAGTCAAATCGCGGAAAGAACGAGCCGAATGTGCCGGCTCATCGAGGAAACCATCGCCGGATATGAACCGTTTTTTGACGTCCGGCTTTTCGCCTTTCCGGAGTTCGCGCATGCAGCACCCATTTATCCAAAGCTAAAGACCCTCCGGCGAAAACTCGCCCTACCCGTGCCGAACGAGCACACCGAGCAGTACGCACGCTTGGCCAAAAAATACGGCTGCTACATCCAAACCGGCACATTCATCGAGGAGGATCCTCGGTGGCCCGAACTTCTGTTTAACACCACGTGCCTCATCGGCCCGGAAGGAATCCTGGCTAAATACCGAAAAGTCAACCCGTGGATTCCTTGGGAGCTTATGGCCAGCCCGCACGATGTGCCCAATTATCCCGACCCTTTGTTTCCCGTGGTGGAAACACCCTTAGGGCGGCTAGGGGTGGCGATCTGTTACGACTGGCTTTTCCCCGAGGCAATTCGGCAAATAGCGTTCGCGGGTGCGGAGGTGGTCTTGCGACTTTCCGCCTATATGGATCCGTGGGGAACGGCATCGCCCATGGAATGGTGGACACTTGTCAACCGAACTCGTGCCTTGGAAAATACGATCTATGTGGTTGCGGTCAATCAAGGGGCAGAATTGAAAGACTACCCCCCGTTTAGTTGGCCCGGCGGAAGCATGATCGTCGATTACGACGGCCGAATCCTTGCGCAAGCCGACCCAGGCCCGGGGGAAAAGATTGTGGTGGCTCCCATCGATTTGGAAGCCCTGCGGCAGGAGCGCAAGCGTCGACTCGGCCACGATACATTGGCTCATTTTCGTCGGGAAGCCTACGATTATTTCGCCCTCCCCGGCTTACCGCCGCAAACCGGCTCAAGCGAAACCTGGTCCTACCAGGGACTGACCGAACGAATCCGTCAGGCAAAAGCTCAACTTTTCAAGCGCTGGGCCACTGGCGGAGAATAACCTCGGTGTAGGGTGAGGCGGAGAATAACCTCGGCATAATCGGCATAAGGAGATTAAGGAGAGTAGCCCCGGCCCAAGCTGTCGAAGACTTGGGGTAGAACAGGCGAAATTCCGTCCGGCTTTCGGGATTTATGCCTTTTGATAGTCTCTCCGCAGATATGCCTTTCGCTGATGAGTCCGGGGAGGCAAAAACGGATCTTGCCGATGCCTTGAAAAGCGAGAAATTTGATACGGTAGCCGCAATCGCGAATCGTCGTAGCCGAAATCCGGAAGGATGCCTTCGGAAATAAATACTACCGATTGCCGATACCTAAAGTATCTTATTGCCGATACCTAAAGTATCTTATCGGCACCTCGGGTATCCTCTTGATGCCTCGCAGATCGATCCCTGGCTGCGTTAGCGTTCGGCTTATGAAACGTTTGCACCCTTCAAAAGTCGCGTTCCAAGCGCTACACATCTGCGGGCTGCCGAAGCGATAAGCTTGGGGATCGTTCACATATTTCAGGAACCTTGCGACTGAAATTCAAAACATCTCCAATTCAAAGCATCTGCCGCCACAGTTATTCGATCCCATCACGAGCTAATCGGTGGAATAGTTCGCTCAGGCGGCGGGTCACGGGCCCCGGTTTACCGTCGCCAATTCTTCGGGAATCCACCTCCACCACGGGAACCACTTCGGCCGCTGTCCCCGTCAGGAAGCACTCATCTGCGACATAGACGTCGTGCTTGGTCAGGGGCAGCTCATAGACGGGAATACCTTCCCGACGCGCAAGCTCGATGACCGCCCCCCGGGTAATCCCCTCCAGAATTCCCGCATCACGAGGCGGCGTATAAAGCTCTCCGCGCCGCACCAGGAAAATGTTGTCGCCGGTGCACTCTGCCACCTCGCCTTTGTGGTTCAGCATCAGTGCTTCGACGCATCCGGCCTGTTTACCCTCGATTTTCGCCAAGATATTGTTCAAATAGTTCATCGACTTAATCCGGGGATTCAGCGCGGCCGGGTGATTACGAATGGTACTGACGGTAATGATCCGCAGCCCCTCTTCGTATACTTCTCGGGGGTACAACTGAATATGGTCGGCAATGATGATAACTTGGGGCTTGGAGCAAAAAGCCGGATCCAACCCCAAGTCGCCGATCCCCCGCGTAACCACCACCCGAATATATCCTTCCTTGATTCCGTTGATGGCCAAGGTTCTCTCGATGGCCTTACCCATTTCCTCCTTGCTGATGGGGATTTCTAACCAGATCGCCTTGGCGGACTCCCATAATCGGTCCAGATGCTCGCGGAGACGAAACACCCGGCCTCCGTAACTGCGGATCCCCTCGAACACCCCATCGCCGTACAAAAAGCCGTGATCGTAGACACTGATCTTCGCCTGATCCTTAGGGACGTATTGCCCGTTGATATACACTTGCAAAGTCATAGCTCAATAAACTAACTAATCAAGGGAAACTGGGTTGCCTGGGTCCTTTAATCCGGCTAGGTTTTTTGTTCCGGCTGGGAGCCGCCCTGTTGCGATAACCGAATTCGCCCTAATCCGATCGCCGCCGTCGTAAAACGGTTTGAAAAACATTCCAGTGGCCCGGCCAAAAACACACGGATCCCATCAAAAATCCCATCAAAACCCGCGACGACAGAGGAAACCCGTGCAGTTTGCGATGCCCAGAAGGGCTAGCGGCCACGGTAAACTTCTGAAGCGGTTTTGATCCGCACCCCAATCGCGCCCCTTAAGCGCGAAGTTCGTGTATCCGGCCATCCATCAAACGCACGGTTCGGTCGGCCAGCGCCGCCACCTGGGGATCGTGCGTGACCATGACTATAGTCAGCTTTGCGGATTCGTTCAAGGATCGCAGTAAGCGAAGGACCTCCTGCCCGGTTGCCCGGTCCAGATTGCCCGTGGGCTCATCGGCAAAAAGAATCTGCGGTCTGCTGACGAGAGCCCGAGCGATGGCAACCCGTTGCATTTCCCCGCCGGAAAGGGCCCGCGGCTTGTGGTGTAGACGCTCTTTCATTCCCACCGCCTCCAGGCAGGCCCTAGCTTGCTGCCGAAAAGCGGCCCAACGCATCAGCAGCCCCCACGGCCCGTGACCGATCATCAATGGCACCATCACATTTTCCAGGGCGGTTAGCTCCGGAAGCAGGTGATACATCTGAAAAACCATGCCGAAATAATGGTTTCGGAGCCAATCGCGCTGAAAGCTCGGCAAATCATCGATCCGCTTCGGACCCAGCAGGATTTTCCCGGCATCTGGGCGGTCAAGAGTGGCCAAAAGATGTAATAGGGTACTTTTCCCCGAGCCGCTTTGACCGACGATCGCCAAAAACTCGCTCCGCCGCACCCCCAAATCCGCGCCGCATAGAACCCGCAATCGGTTCCCTCCCCGGATGTAAGATTTGTGGAGATCTTGAGCCGTCAGGAGCGGTCCATTTTTGAGTGACGGGGCCACATCCCCTTGAATGGCCGAAAAAGGCGTAACCACACCATCTCTTGCCTGGAATTTAGACCATGTGGGCCCGGTTGTTTCTTCTACCGATGATCCTGAGACCGCGTGGGGAGAAGACGCGGGTCCTTCTGCACGCACCGGGCAATCCACGCGGTAAATCCGCTGCCGGCCGGGGATATTGGTCACCTCAGAGCAGGCGCCTTCACGCGATGAGCTTGACGCCGTCCCTAGCCGAAACCATTGCCGAATCCACTGCACCCTCATCGCGCTCGTTCCCATCCTAAGTTGGCTAGCTTCCCTATTTGTGCTTGTCTTTTTTCCCCGCAATCTTCGTTCGTCCTGCAATCTTCGAGCCAACCGCAAACCTTCGAGATTTCCTCCCCCGCAAAACAGCGGGCTTAAGCCGTTTTGTGTTCTTTTACTAGCGGCCTTGAAGAAACCCTCGTTTCAATAGCTCCCACGCCGGTCTCAACGGCTTGTAACCCAAGATTTACGTGCTGGAATTAGGCCTGGTTGCTATTTGTCTGGGAGGTCGATTCCATTGTTTCCTAGGTTGATTCTGATGTTTCCTACGTCGATTCCAACGGACCCGCCCTTGCTATTCGTATCGAAGCGATTCGACGGGCCGCAACCGCGCGGCACGGATCGCCGGCACAATGCTTGCTAAAACCGCGATCGCGACCGCCCCAAAGACAATCCACGCCACGGTGCTCGGCTCGACGATCGTCGGTATGCGGTAAAAGTAATAGATTTCTGGATCGAAAAGGGGGCGACCGGTTAAGCTTCCTAACCAATCAGCAATCTCGTTGATGTACCGCACGAATAAAAGCCCTAAAACCAACCCGAAGCCCGAACCCACAAACCCCAGCGTCAAGCCATACCCCATGAAAATGGCTTGGATTCCCCAGCTTGAAGCCCCCAATGCTTTCAGGATTCCGATATCCCGCGTCTTCTCGACCACAATCATTAAGAAAATGGCCAGAATACCGAACCCGGCAACTGCGATAATCAAAAACAGCAGGATATTCAATATCGCGGTTTCCATCCGCACAGCCGCCAGCAAAGCCCCCTGTTTATCCTGCCACGTGCTGACGATGTAAAATTCCACGGGAAAGGCCTCTTGGATTCGATCGCGAATCTCGCTGCAGTCGTAGCCAGGCTTGAGTTTGATCTGAATGGCGTTCACATACCGTACCCCGGTGGCCCGATCGAACATGCCGCGGCTTATTTGCAGGGCCTCCAGCGGTACGAACACAAAGCTGGCGTCGTATTCGGCCATCTTGCTTTCGTAAAAGTCGACAATGGTGAAGGTCTCGTGGATGATCGTGAGCCTGCCGCCGGCCCGGGGGTCTGCCGCATTGGGAAAGCTAATGACCACATCATCCCCGGGAAGCAGGAAGAAGCGATCGACACACCGGCCCTGCGCATCCGCCCGGCGATCGCAACCCAGGGCAATGCCCAAAATGGCCCCGGTGTGCTGCTGCGTTGCCATATCGAAGTATTCTTCTTGCTGCGAACTGCGGTAAGCCGAAAAGGGATCTTCCACCACCCCTTCTTGCGCTCCGGACGCAGAGACGCCCCTGTCCTCGGGTAAAGCCGGCAGATGACCGAAGCGCGGCTTTCCGGCCGCGGAATTTTCGGTTGGCGCCCCGAACCAATCCCTCGGCGTTGCCCCCTCCTGCACGGTTGCCCCATGAATGGCCCCGGCAGGGGAGGGTTCCCCTCCGGGGGCCAGGGCCGGTGCGGACTCCGCACCATGGAGCTGCCGCTGAAGCCGGCGAAACGCCGCGACACGGCGTCGGTAATTCCAGCCGGCTATCTCCATCGCTTTGCGTTCCGGGCCGGTCCCTTGCGCCTGATGATCGTGAGTGTCGTAGCCGGATTCGTGCAGGCGGAATTCGAGCGGCCCTCGGCGGTTCGCTGGATGCTGCAAATAGCGAGCGAAGTCGCTCACCTGACTATGAGTCTGAGGATCGACGCCGATTAACTGGATTTGCCGCGTAATCCATTCTTCGCCGATTTGGAAGCTCAGCATCGCCGGAACCACGACCGTGGCCGTCATCCCCGCGATGGCCTCGCCGGCAACCCCGCGAAGGCGGTCCATGTGCCACTCGGCGTTGGGAAAACCGTTTAGGCTTCGCGATTCCACGACCACATCCGATAAGATGCCGTGGATTCTTTTCTGCATTTCCGTGGTGAAGCCCGACATCACCGCGTTGACCACAATCATCGTGGCCACGCCGAGCGTCACACTAATCACACAGACCAGGGCGATATACCGGGTCCTTAGATACCGCCAGCAAAGTAAGGCTTGATACATCCGTGTCTAACCTTCCATGGTAAGGGTTCCCAACGCTTCGGTGATCCGAGGGAAATCTTCGCCCACACTCCCTTTTGAAGCGTGCAGAAATGCGTTGGCCAATCCTCCTGAAAAAGTTTCAATAGGTTTTTAAGCCGCCACCGTTTCAGCCTGCCGGGCGCGACTTTGCTTAACGCACAGATCTTCGACCATCTTGCATCCTTGCCGGTTTTTCACTTTTCGCGGATTAGACCGAAGAAAGCCGAAAAAAAGAAAGCCGAAAAAAATTAGGGCGCCTCTCGCTCGGGGCATCGCCCTCGCTACTTGCCCTTTCTTCAAAGGTTTTTGGATCCCTGTTCTCTTCAAAGGTTTTTGGGTACCTCTTCTCTTTAAAGCTCCTCTTTAAAGCTCCTCGGGTAGTTATTCATAACATACGATCAACACGGCTGGGGGAATCGACGGCGGCTTTCGATTCTTCAATAAGCGATCTTTCAGCGGGTTATCTTTGCGGATGTCGAGCCTTATTCATTCTTAACAAAACGATATTCATCCTTAACAAAACGATCCTCTAACCATCGATTTCTGACCGAATTGATCTTCGATCGATCTTGAATCTTTCCCGAGTGGAATCTTTCCCGATTGGAGTCCTCAGCGATTGGAATCTTTACTGATCGGAATCTTCACCCGTTGGAGTCTTTGCCGATTGGAATCTCAACCGATTGGAATCACTACCGCTAACCGCCGCAAAACTCACAAAACTGGTTCCGGACGAAGCAGCGGAAACAAAATGACCTCGCGGATGGTCGGCGTATTGGTCAGCAGCATGACCAACCGATCGATGCCGATTCCCAGCCCACCCGCCGGCGGCATCCCGTGACGCAGTGCCCGAATGAAGTCCCGATCCATTCGAGCCATCGACTCTTCCTCCGGCAGCCCCTCCAACTGCTGCGAAAAAAGCTCTTCCTGCAAATCCGGATCATTTAACTCCGTGTAGGCGTTGGCAATTTCCATGCCTTGCACGAATAGCTCGAAGCGTTCGGCGATCTCCGGCTGCGAGGCCTTGCGTTTGGTTAATGGGCAGATTGCCGCCGGATAATCGAGCACAAAAACCGGACCCGCAAGCTTCGGCTGCACAAATTCCTCGAAAAGCTCGTTCTTAATAACATCTCGATGCTTGCCGGCAGGTTCCAACCCATGAGCTGCCGCAAACTGCGCAAGCTGATGCGTGTCGAAAGGATCGATTCCTAGGTGTTCCGCCAAAAGCTCGTGATATAAGCGTCGCTGAAAGGGTGGCGTGAAATCAATCGTTCCCTCTCCCCAGGGGAGTACCAGTGGTTGGCCCGTGGCGCGGATGGCCTCGACGATCAATTTCTCCGTCAGCTCCATCATGGTCCGATAGTCGCCGTAGGCCTGATACGCTTCGAGCATCGTAAATTCGGGGTTATGCCGCGGACTGATCCCCTCATTGCGATACACGCGTCCCAGTTCGTATACTTTCTCCATCCCGCCGACCAAAAGCCGCTTCAGATGGAGCTCGAGGGCGATTCTGAGAAATAGCTCAATCCCCAGCGCGTTGTGATAGGTGACGAAAGGCCGGGCCGCCGCTCCCCCAGCCACGGAATGGAGCGTCGGGCCTTCCACCTCAACAAAACCTTCTTCGGCCATGGTGCTCCGAATCGACTGGATAATCCGCCAGCGGCGCAAGAACCGCTCGAGCACCCCCTCCGTATAAACGAGATCAAGATAACGCATCCGCTGCCGGAGATCGGGATCGGTCAGCCCTTTATGTTTGGCAGGCGGGGGAGCAAGCGATTTGGTCAGAAAATAGAGCTGCTCGGCGAAGATCGTGAGCTCGCCGGTCTTCGTGTGCTTAAGTTCCCCATCGACCCCGATGATATCCCCCAGGTCGAAACACTCGGCTAACCGCCAGTTGCTTTCTCCAACCTGACGTTGACCGATAAGCACCTGGATTTTCCCGGTCCAATCCCAGATATCGATGAAAACAAGTTTGCCCGCCTTACGCTGAAGGATGATTCGGCCGGCAGCGCGAACCTTCGGCCCCCGCTCTTCCCGTACTGTCCCCGCCGCCTCTTGGGGCACAAGCTCAATTTGCGACTCCATTCGGCGGATTTCGCCGATGGGGCGATGGCCGTCAAACCGGGCTCCGAAAGGATCGAGACCAAGCTCCCGAATTGCCTTAAGTTTTTCGCGGCGGGCAGCCTCTAGGGCGGCCAGTCCGCTGTCTTCGCCTTTCACCGAATCTCTCCGACCCCGCAAATACTGCCTTCACAAATCTTGAGTTGAGCCCTGGAACCTTGCCGATAAAATCTGGGCACTCTATCTGGGCACTCTGATCCAAAAATTCCAATCGTATTCCCGCGGATTTCCAAACTCAGAGTCCCGCTGCTTGCCTGCGAGCTTCCTCCTTTTACGTATCATGCCCATCAATTCTCGCAGCGACTGCCAAAAAATCTCTTTCAGGTTTTTGCCTCATTCATGCTTCCGGATTTTTTAGCCTTCGGATTCCTTTATCTTTCCGACTTTCTTCAGGCTTTCAGATTTGTTCATGCTTCCGCGTTTTCTCAGGTTTCCGAAGCCGTTCCCGGGTGACCTACTGGGGAGTTGAAAACCGAAGAAACCGGCGGGCATTCCACGATCCGGTGTCGTCTAGTTTGAGGGTTCAAGGGCAAATGTTTTGAGGGTTCAAGGGCAAAACCTTGTCCGCTTGGACAAACCAGTCGGATATCCAAGCGCATTGATATCCGAGTGCATTACCTCCGATGCGTATCCGAGTGCATTACTCCCAAAATGAAGCAAGAATTGTGAGAAGTTCGCCCATCTTGGTCAATTGGGAAAGAGAATGTGCACGCAGTAGCAGGACTTTGCTCGGTAGGGGTTGAAACCATGGGATGCCGCGATTGCTTGCCGGGCAACTCCGGCATTGACGGGCAAAAACCGCTACCCTCCTGCCGTAGCGAAAAGGCCGAAAATAAAGTAAGCAAGATGATAGGTATAGTGGTCTATTGCGTCGTCAGATTAATTCTTGACACGAGCCCTTTCGCGATCTCTATTTTTGGCTTCCGGGGTAGTAGCAGGTGTAGTAGCAAATACTGGGTTCACGGCTCGCCGGGGTATTTGCCGCTGACATCTTGCACCGGTTCCACAGGCGATTGCTTCTGGCGATTGCCGACGCAAAGATTAAAAAGATTAAAGATTATCGATTTGCGGACCATGGTTTCCAGATTTTGGTAATCTGGAGAAAGCAAAAAATATGCGGGGTTCATTCGATTTTTATATGCTGCGAAAAATCGCCTAAGCCTTAATCCCATTGATCTTCAGCTTTTTGACCTTGCTGAAAATAGAAAATACCCGATGTTTTAACTTTTGCGGCTTTTCAACTTTGCGGCAAATAACTGACAACTGTAATATCCCGACTTTCCGCACTGGTCCGGTGCTAAACGTTGGAAGATTGTGCACTAATAACATAGTAATATTGAGAAGATTTGAGTATTACTTCGGTAGCAATTCTCACGAGGAAAGCGCTCAATTAGGAAAAGGAAGCCCCGGGCCGGCAATCTTGGTTAGCCAATTCTGATATAAATTGTGTGATTAGTGGTCATTTTGCGGCGTGTGACGAAGGCTCTTGTTGACAGGACAACTCGCTCGGTTTGACCATGACATCCCGAGAACGCGTCATCTTCGCCCTGAGCCGACTTCCCGTAGACCGTGTGCCGCGCGACCTGTGGGTCGATCCCGCCATTCACGCTACGGTCGGTGAAGAGGTCACCGAACTTCAAAGCCGATATCCGCCCGATCTCGAGTGTGTTCCGTTCGAATACCCCCGCAACGAAAAAGGCCGAGGCCGGGCCCAGCAAGGCGGACGATATTCCGACGATTGGGGTTGCGTTTGGGAGGTGCAAACCCCTGGTTCACCACCCCGATTGGTTCAATCGCCGCTGGCAGATTCTTCGCACTTGGCGAAGTATCGTCCGCCTTTCGAACTTCTTAAACGTTGTTCTCTTCATTCGGTTAATCATGTCTGTGCCGAATCTTCGCGATTTGTCCTCGCGGTCAGTGCGACGGAACCGTTTCGGCGGCTTTGCTATCTCCGCGGTCGTCAGACTGCTTGGAACGATCTGCATCGCGGCAGTAAGACCGTTCGCAAAATCTTGGAGGTTATTCACCAGTTCAACTGCCGCGATATGGAAATGTGGGGGGCAAGCGATGTCGATGGCGTGGTAATCCGCGACATCCTGGGCCACGAAAACGCCACGATTGCCCCTGAGGTTTGGGCCGATTATTTCCTTAGGCTATATCGTGAGTATTGTGAGATCTTGCACAAGGCAGACAAATTCGTTTTTGTCGTTTTCGAGGGGAATATCGCGCCGATTTTGCCCGAATTGCGCAAAGTGGGGGTGGATGCCGTCGCACTGGATTGCCGCTCAGCCGATCTGGAGGGCCTCATTCGTCAGTACAGTAAAGAGGTTTGCTTCTGGCTCCATTTCGGGGCAGGGGCGCTTGGCTCCACGCAGCAATTGAGCGAAGTTCGAGATTTGGTCCGAAAAGTGCGATTAACCAGCGATCCGAGCCGGGGCGGCCTGCTCGTTCGAGGGACGTGGCTTGCGGGAACCCGTTTCCAGAATCTTGCCACGTTCTTCGAATATTGGTTGGAACCTGAATCGGCCCTGGCCGTGGAACGCCCGGCAAGCTCAAGTTCTTGATCACGGAACTGCCTTTTGATCCCCGGAGTCTCTCTTCTGATCCCCGGAGTCTCTCTTCTGATTCCCGGAGTCTTTTTTGATCCCCGGAATGTCTCTTGATCTTAGGAGTCTCTTTTGATCTTTGGAGTCTCCCTCGATCCGCGGAGTGTCTCTTGATCCCCGGAGTCTCTCTTCTGTCGCGATTGGTGCGAAGAGCAAGCCCCAATTCTCAAGGCCCGGAAGCTCCACGGCACCCAGTTCCAGAAGGATCAGTGGCTGGAGAGCTCGAATTCGAAGTAGTTTGAACCGGGATTGACCGTGACTTCGAGCTTCGATTGACGGTTGAATTTCGGCGGGATCAACGGCGAACCCGAACTACCGGCGGCGGAGGATGCATAGGACCCACCTGCTGACTGGGGGCCTGGGTTTCGGGCCCAAATCCTCACGATGTGCGGACCGATCAAGGCGCCCCCTTGCTCGTGGCTGAAGCGGAGCCAGTACCGGCCTTGTTGGTCGGTGACACCGTATGACGGGGATCCTTTTTCCGGCTGAAATTCCACCACCACCCCTGCCAGCGGTTTGCCATCCAAGGTCACGCGACCGGAGACCCGGGCAAATCGCGGATCGCTCTTGGAACAGCCACTCACCGATATCGCGAGTGCGATTGTCGCAGCAATACCGACCCGAGCCGCAGTTGAGCCTGTAGCGGTACAGCCGTACGAGCCTTGCGGTTTCAATTCTTTGGCCCCCGTAGCCAGAAGTTCACCACCGCAAAGTTGGACGCCCCGGCAAATCTCCCGATACTCTTTCCTTGCCGCCACACCCATGAAGGGGGTCATCAATCTCGAGCTGCTCGTGCAAATCCATCGACACCCTTTACTCTTTCCTTGCTGGCAAGTCTTTCTTGGCTGAGAAACCTCCGAAATGCCTCCGCTTTATCCAGCCGTAATGCGGCAGCTTGACCCGTTTCAAAAGTACCCTTTGTCCCAGGTGCTCCTTGGGGAGCTTCAATCGGCGGCGGACCCCCGGTTATTACGGCCATTCTTCGCGGATGGGTACGCCGTCATTTCTGATCCCCAGACGCTGGTAAAGACCTAATAGCCGGACCTCGTAGTTAGAGAAACCACCCTGTTGAAGCTGGGGGTCGATTCCCGCGTTAGAAAAATCGATGGTATTCGAGACAAACTGCACCGAGCCGTCGCACAGGAGGAAGTGTCCGCCCCCGGCGTGCGAACTGCTGAATCCCTCCCGACAGCTGTCGTCGCCAATTTCCAAGGGGTGGTTCAACTTGATACTCACCCGACCGACAACATAGTAGATTCCAAATTGCCCGATATCGTACGGATCGCGCACACCGCACCAAGTGCCGGCGCCGCAGCGACGTTCTCGCTCGCCGACCATGAAGGTGTAGGCTGTGCCGTCATCGATATCGCGAATCGAGACGGCACTGTTGCCGAACAAAACGCCGTTGTTCGGCAGACCATTGCCCCGATCCCAAAAACCGATCACCCCCATGTAGTTGGAAGTGGCCGGTTCGAAAACATACGGCGCTCCCACGTAATCGAAGTGACGAACCTCCCGCGGCAGCAGATTCGGCGTGCGGTCCGAAGGGCAGCGAAATAGCCCCAAAGGGGTGGTCAGGTTGTAGCGAAGATAATTGTCCGCCACCACATCCGGCAGCCGATTGCGGTTGACATTGAGCTCGTTGTACATCGACTTAAGCTCGATGTAGGGGAAAAGAAAAACCCCCCAACCCCATTCCGGCTCCTGCGGGCGATTGCTGATAAACCCAGGGGGAAAGACATTGTGCGAATTGTGGTAGCCCTGCAAAGCCAGGCCGAGCTGACGCAGATGATTGCTGCACTGCATTCGCCGCGCGGCTTCCCGGGCCATTTGAACGGCCGGTAGAAGTAAAGCTACCAAAATCCCAATGATCGCAATGACCACCAGAATCTCCACCAGGGTGAAGGCCGATTGCCGTTCCCAGATCAGCCGCGCTACCCCCTGGCCCCCCGGTTTGCTTCGGGGCGCAAGAGCCCCGAGACTGCAGCAACCCCCAAACTCGGCGGCCTTTTCCGCACGCGTCGGCAATGCGGATGGAACTGACGCACCCGAGCTTAAAGACGCGTATGCCCCGCCGCTACCCGACCCGGCCCAAAATGACGGATGAAAAGGAGGAATATCGAACATTGGAACCACTCCTTTCGTTGTTATCCCATTTATCCCTGCCGGCAAAGCATAAAATGTAGTCCTTGTGCGTGTGAAAAGGCACCCGCCCCCCGGCGGCTCGGTGCTCGAATCTTTCTCTAATATAACCAATTCGGCCGCGCCTTGGGTATAGGTTGGTTGGGGAAGCCCCTACCGGATTAGGAAAGGGGAAGCGAAGTATCAGGCTTCCGGTTTTCCCAAAGAATCAGGCTTAGGTGGGGAATGATTTCCGAGAGAAGCATGCCCCGGGCAATTCTTGCGGACATTCACAGTTCTCAATCGATCCATTGTACCCGCGGGTATGAGGAGCCGGCTTCGGCTGGGCCCATTTTTCTCCTACTGCACAAAGGTGTACCCATGGGGATGAGAAACCGCTGATTGCGGGGGTGTCGGCTCGTTTTTGCGCCCGTGGTCCTTTTAAGGTTTAAGAAGCCTTCGAATCGGGGATCGAGAGGCTCGGCCGATCCTAATCTTCTTGGTGCCCGAGAAAAGTTTTGACCACTGGAAAACAAGGGGAAGGTGCAAGCGGGTACCCCGAATTTGCGAGCCGGAAATGTGGTCATCTCGTGTCCGCTTGGTGGCAGCATTTCCGGGGCAATTTTTCGCCAGCAGCACACCGGTTGGTGGAGTGCGTTCCGTATCGAAAACACTCAAACGGAGCCCTTATGCAGAAGAGGCCTCTAAAATCTCCGCGCCCAAATACCCGTAGTAGGGACGGGTCCCTCATGCAGCGGTAGCCTCCTACCAATCTCGGGTCTGGCCAAGCGGTCAAATGGGAAACCTTCACACAAGGTGAGCCGCCCGGCGTCGAGGGGTCGGCGGACACCCCGGATCGAGGGATCCTTCATGCCCGGGGATCCTCCTTAAGGAGGATAGCAATGGGGTTGCATATACGAAGGGATCCTTCATGCCCGGGGATCCTCCTCGCCCATTTGGGCGAGGTTTTCCGAGATCAGTTGGCCTGCCCCAGGTAAACCTTCTACAGGGACCACCTTTCGCCAGAGGAGGGAATAGTAGCGCAAAAAAGCCGGCATATGCGAGCCGATGCCCCCCAGGAGGATCACCCCCCAAAGCAGAATCAATCGATGGGCCCAGAATATCGGCACAAGGCACAGCACGAGCAATTTGGCCATGGTAAGAAGACCGCGACCTTGGTGCAGCCACAGTGACCTGCCGCCGGATTCCAGCAGGGTGAGCAGGGCCCCGGAGGCGATCGCCCCTACCAGGGTAGGCACGAGTCGCTCGGCCGGTACCTCGAATGCATGCCCCCCGACGAGGATCCCCGAGGTGCCCAGATGAATGCTCCGCACAACGATATTCAGCCACCGCAGGCCTACCGGCGATAGAAAGCCCAAAAACCGAGCCACCAATCAACCTCTCTCTGGCATGTTTCGCGGGCGTTAAGGGAAGATTGTTCAAGGTATCAGCCCCCGGCCATTGGCCGTTTTGGCCACCCCCGGGAGTGGCCCCCTATTTCAATCGGCTCCCTATTTCAATCGCTCCATGTAGCGAAGGAATTCCTCGTCCAGCCGATCAAGGTCCGGTCCGAAGGCTTCCTGAAAGTCCTTAATCCGGGTGGATTCGTCGTCCCAGATCATCAACGGTTTTTGGCCAATGAGGCGGAGATATTCATTGAATCGCTCCGGATAACGGCGGATCAAAAAATAGGTCAGGGCCCATGCTTCCGCATAGGCGGCTTGAGCCTGGCGGGGATCCCGGAATCGATCCTCCGTGGCAATCAAACTTTTCAGGGATTCTTCCGGTCGGGTTGCCAAATACTGCCGGAAATCGGCCAGTCGCACCGAATTGAGTTCCCCCACACCTCGCCAGCCACTTGTGCTTTGCAAATCGGGGGTTTCGAAATAGATAGCAATTCCCTCGCTCAACCAAAGCGGGCAGTCGCTGAAACGCCGCAACAATCCGCAGTTGAAGCAGAGTTGATGGGTCGCCTCGTGGATAATCGTGGCGACGGTGCGATGGGCCTCCGGGTGGAGGAAGATGCGGTTGATCTCGGAGAGGGTTCGCTTCGACCCGGTGCTGGGGCGGGCCCAAGTGGCTGTTTCCGTGATGTCGTAAAGGACCATCCGATTCTTTTCCAGGTGGTAATAACCGATGATGGTTGCGGCCGCTTGGCCCGCTTCTTCCCGCGCAAAAACCTGAAAGTTCGAGCGGTTCGCAAATACAATGGCCACGAGAGGATACTCCGGGGCTTGCACGGGAAGTCCCCGCCGCTTCCAAAAATTGATAAATGCGGTGTACAGCCGTTCAAACAGCCAGCCGCACCAGCTCGCGTAAGCTTCGTTGGTTTGATAGACAATCAGATAATGGGCGGTTTTTTTTACGGCGAAGCCCGGGGGGAGCTCCTCTTGAAGCTTTCGCGCAAGCTCCTCCGACCCAAGCCGGCGGAAAGGCCGTTCGCCTTTGCGGCGGCTAATGACCTGCTCGCTGAGCAGGGGCCAAAGCTGTCCGTCCTCCCCCTCCAAGAGGATACCGCCATCTTGAGCTTCCACCAGAACTCGCCCTGCGAGTACGCCGCTTTTGCCCTCGCGCTCGAATTCGACGATTTCCACCACAGAAGCGGATGGCTTTTCCGCACGAGAGGGAGCTTGAGTGCCGGCTTGGGAAGCATGACCAGGGAAGACGCAAAGTGTAAAGACAAAAAGAGGGAAAACACAGAGCTTAAAAGTAAAAAGAATGAAAACGGGCAAAACGCGAGCGAAACAGAATGGCTGAAACTGCGGGTGCCTTTTCCGCCGCGTTTCCGCCGGTAGCAATCGCCCCGGTTTCCCGTGTCGATCTCTTAGACGATTTTGTATCTTCACTTGACAGCCTTCGGAAACGGTGGTTTCCAAGATTCACGATCTCGCGGTATTCGGGGCCGCGGGTTTCAAATCTGCCTTATGTTCGAAACCCTCTCGCCGGCTTGCGTCGATCCATAGGAGCGATTCAAATGCGGGACGTAGTTGCTTTTTGGGTCCGCATATTTCATCCTGTGGAGAATAACCGTCTATCACAGTGCAAATGCATTCATGGGGCAAATGCGACGCCGCCGGGTTGCCCCGGAGAATCAGTAAACTTTACAGCGGCTCGTAGTACACCCTCCAATAACCCGGATCCGAGGGATTGCGTTTCTCCGTGCCAGGGGACGGTGGCAGATCGCGCCCCCGATCACGGTTGCTTCGTCTTCAAGCGGAGCCGTGAGGGAACTCTTTCCTCCAGAAGACGGAATAACTCTTTCCTCCAGAAGACGAAATAAACACTCCAAGCAAATCAAGGACGAATTCAAATTTAAGTGGTAGCCACCGTCCTGTGCGACTAATGTCGTTGCCGGAAATTTTGAAATTGGTAATTTTTGAATCAAGGGGCCCGGGCTTCTTTCAACCGATGTTGTGGGTTACTAAGGCAACCGATGCAGCGGGTTACGAACGCAGTTGCCAAGCGACGCTTTGCTCCGCGGGTAGACCCTTGGGGACGAAGCAACGGGTTGAATCGCCCCCCGCCAAGGCACGAGGTACGAGTGAAGCCATCCGGGGCTTCTACCGATATTGTAGCTTTTCCGGATGGACTAAGAAAATCGCAGAATCCGATCTGAAAGAAGTCGCAAATTTTCGGCGGTGGACCCTGGGCAAAGGGAAAATCGCTTCGACACCTCCGGAGCACCGGAAGGAATTTGCGCCGCTATTGGGGGGAAGCTCGGGTCATGTGAGCTGCCGGTTGAATCACCCTGGATTTAATGGGCGATATTCGGGCCGCAGGCCTGCTAGGAACGCTCCCCTGCTGCTTTTATTGCTTGTTAATGCTTTCCGGTAGAAGTCCACGTGATGTCAGTTCGAAATTTGGGCCGCACGGAGTCGCCTCGGCCCCGCCATTGCTTTAATAGGCCTTTGTGCGGCGGTATGATGGTAATACCTATGAGGGGCGAAGGCGTGCATGGCCCATGTCGTGAAAAAAGGGGGGCTATTGCACGAGCCGGCACCCAGCGCAAAAAAGAAAGCTTGCCTTCGCCGGCAAGAGCCGCTGTATTCAGGACGGTTTTGCTGCCGCATTTCCGCGTAACCGGTTTTCTGCGGAGAATGTCAGGGCGAATTACAGTTGGGGAAGCGGCCCGACGGAACGCGATTATCAATCGAACCGAGGCCGTCTGTGCTCAAGCAAGGTAGATGTGATTAAGCGTGGCACAGTGGCGGAGGGCATCGTCCTTCGGGCTGGTGGATTTTATTTAAGATAGAGAATTACTCCCGCGAAAATCGGCGGTATACCTGAGGGCGAAATCCGTCGACAAACTTTCGTAGGAAGTCGTGGACCGGGGTTCGAGGATAGCTTGCGAGAAGAGCATATCGATGATCGCTTGCTCGGTGAACAAACGAGTATTCAGGGATTAGCCAGGGGAGGAAGGGGATAGAAGCGAAAACACGGGACCCTGGCGGAGGAAACTCCTACGAACTATCCGGCCAAAGGATCGAGCAGTTGGAGGGCTTTTTCTCATGTTTTATCGAGCCGGTGGCAGTATGCGATTAGCGGTGGGCATAATCGGTGTTCTCTTGATGGGGATCGTTGTGGTCGGCTTTGCTGCGGGGGCTGTGTCGGCTTACCTTAGGTTTCCTAGTGTGGCCCCAGTTGATGCGGAAACGCACGAAGTCGGCTCCGGCGCTTCGGGCTCGCTAGCAGACTCAAGCAACCTTAATGCTCGTGCCACAGCCGATGAGATTTTGAAAGCCGCCGGAGTCCGCGGCGGCCTGATCGTCCATTTGGGAGCAAGCGATCCCGAACTCACCCTGGCACTGTGTGCAGGTTCGGGGTTTTTGGTCCATGCGCTTTGCCCAGAGATTGAGCAGGCCGCAAAGGCACGAGATTTTCTGCTGTTCAAAGGGATCTATGGACAGGTAAGTGTTGAGGTATGGAAGGGGCCGCGGTTGCCATACGCCGACAATTCCGTAAATCTTGTAGTGATTGAGCCCGGCTCAGAGGTCGTCGAAGCAGAGGTGCTGCGGGTTCTGGCACCGTTGGGTGCGGCGTATTACCGGGGGAATTCGCCGAGACAAATCCTCCGCAAGCCGCAGAATCCGGAGACCGATGAATGGCCCCATTTTTTGTATGGGCCCGAGAACAATGCGGTCAGTAAAGATCGGCTCGTCGGACCGCCTTACCAACTCCAGTGGGTCAGCGGGCCGCGGTGGACGCGGAGCCACGATCATTTGGCCAGTGTCAGCGCGGTGGTAGCGGCAGGGGGCCGGATTTTTTCCATCGTCGACGAAGCTCCCACGGCATTCGTCGTCATCGATTCCCAGTGGTCCCTGGTGGCCCAGGATGCTTTTAACGGCTTGGTCCTGTGGAAGCGTCCGGTAGGACCTTGGGAGTGGCATTTGCGCGGCTTTCGCAGCGGTCCGCCGGAGCTACCGCGCAGCTTGGTTGCGGAGGGGGATCGCGTGTACGCCATCCTTGGCTATGGAAAGCCGGCCTGTGCCCTGGATGCGGCTACCGGCGAAATCCTGATGGAATATGCGGGGACAGAAGGGGCCGCGGAATTAGTTCTGGCCCGAGGGGTCCTCTACGTGGTGGCGGGAGTTCGACGACCTGCCGCTTGGGACCCATCGCTGGAAGCGTGGCGCCGCGGGGTTACTCCTTCCCCAGAAAAAAAGCGGATTCACGCCGTGGAGGTGGCTACCGGACGAACCATTTGGGTCAAAAGCGATGCGACAACCGAGGACCTGATGCCCACCACCTTGGCGGTGAGCGGTGACCGGGTGTTTTTCCAGAATCCGGAGTATGTGGTCTGTCTGGAGGCAGGCAGCGGGCAGGAGCTGTGGCGGGCATCGCGGCCGGTTGCCCGAAGCCGGTTCGGATGGTCAACACCGACATTGGTGGTTTATGAGGATGTGGTCATTTCGGCGGACCGCAATCCGACGGCCTTAGCCGGTGATCTGCTCCCGCCGGAAAAGGGCGTTTTGTGGCTGCCGAGCAGTAATGGGGGCAATGCCCCGCCCGGTGAAATGATCGCTTTTTCCGTTCAGACCGGTGAGCGGCTTTGGAGTGCCCCGAGTCGTGAAGGGTATAACGCACCGGTGGACGTGCTGGTAGTCGACGGGCTGGTATGGACCGGCTCGTTGGTCCATGCGAAGGATCCCGGGATGCTCGAGGCCCGCGACGTCCGCACCGGCGAGGTGCGTCGCCAGCGCCCGCCGGATCAGCAGTTTTTCACGGTGGGCATGAGCCATCACCGGTGTTATCGGAACAAAGCGACCCCGCGATTCATCATCCTGGGTCGGGCCGGTGTGGAATTTCTGGATGTTTTGACCGGTGAAGCGACGGCCGACCATTGGCTCCGGGGCACGTGTCAATATGGGGTCCTGCCTGCCAATGGGCTCCTTTACGTGCCGCCCCATTCGTGTGCCTGCTACATCTACGCGAAATTATCGGGGTTTAATGCCTTGAGCACGGTGCCTGCTTTGGAGCCGGGGGAAATCCACAAGCTTTTCCAACCGAGCGATCAATCGCAGCTTGAGTTGGGTCCGGCATCCGCGGCTGCGAGTTCGGCCGGTTTACCCGCGAGGACCGGGCCAAAACCGGCGGAGATTCCCAGCGAATCGGTGAGCGATCGATCGACCGTTCGATCCGAAATACCCGCAGAGAGAATATCCGCAGAAGGATTATCCGCAAATAGAATATCGGCAGAAAGAATATCCGCAGAAAGTATGCCCGCAGAAAACACGGAGGATTGGCCCACGTATCGTCACGACGGCGGAAGAAGCGGTTTTACCCGAATGTCGCTCCATCCTCCGATCGAGGGGGCGTGGGCGGAAAAGCTTCCGGGCAAACCTACCGGTGTCGTGGTATCGCGGGGGGTTGTGCTGGTCGCGGTGGCCGATCAGCACACGGTGTATGCGCTGGATGCGGATACGGGGCGCAAGCTGTGGTATTTTGTGGCAGGTGGTCGGGTGGATAGTCCGCCGACCATCCACGAGGACCGGGCAATTTTCGGTTCTGCCGACGGTTGCGTGTATTGTGTGCGGCTCGTGGATGGGCAATTGGTGTGGCGTTTTCGCGCTGCCCCGCTGGAGCGGCGGATCGTTGCCTACGGACAGTTGGAATCGACCTGGCCGGTACACGGAAGCGTTTTGGTTCACGAGGGTGAAGTGTACTTTGCCGCGGGGCGATCAAGCTTTGTAGATGGGGGGGTGTTCCTGTACCGCTTGGAGGCGGCAAGTGGGCGGCTACTGTCGGCAGTGCGGATCGATGGTCGCGACCCGATCACCCTCCGCGAGCCGCAGCGGCTCATTCAGTCGGTCAACATGGAGGGGGTGATGCCGGATGTGATGTCCACGGATGGAACATCGATCTTCATGCGGCATGCACGCTTCGATCGAGCATTAAATTTGCTGCCTCCCACCGAACCGCATCTTTTTAGCTCGGCGGGTTTCTTGGATGATTCCTGGTGGCATCGAACCTACTGGCAATTCGGCAGGGCCATGAACTCCGGCTATGGTGGTTGGCCGGTGGTGGGAAACCAGGTACCTGCCGGCCGAATTCTGGTCTACGACGGAAAGCACGTTTTCGGCTTTGGACGCGAGGTCTACGCCCACCATGGAAGCCATGTGGGGTTGGATAGCACGACGATTTATCACTGGCGTCCCGCGGAGGATTTTCCCTCCCGCTTTACCCAGTATCAGCTCTTTGCGGCGGAAGTTCCGGAGTTTCCCGAGGTGGATCCGCGGCGACAGGCTCCGAGGGCGGGGCAAGCGGCCAAAACCGCCCAAACCGGTGCCCAAATGCCGCAAAAGCCGTATCGGTGGCGGCGACCGGTGCCGCTACTGGTTCGGGCCATGATCCTGACGGGGCGGACACTGTGGGTTGCCGGACCCCGGGATAGCGCGGACCCAGCCGGGTTGCTCGACAGTTGGACAGGACGCCGCGGGGTGGTCCTGGCGGCGGTTGACGCCGATAAGGGCGAAGTGTTGGCCGAGTACGAACTGCTGAATTTGCCGGTTTTCGACGGTTTGGCGGCTGCCAGTGGGAAGCTCTACCTCAGCTTGCAAGATGGCCGAATCCTGTGTTGGAAGGGTACGTTGCAGGCCGGGATGGAGAAAAGGCTTGAGAATTAGTACTGCAACTCGGGATCCAGATGAAGCTGGAGAACTAATACGGCGGTGCTGGGTTGGAGGGCTATCATTTGCTCGATCGGCAACCGCCAAATTCGCCGGTCATAGAATTCGCCGGCAAAATCTCGTCAGTTGCTCGAGGCACAGAAAGGATTGTGGTCAATCTGAGGTCGAATGGTGTAGCTCGACAAGCACTGCGACAAAGCGGCGCGAACCGCCGCTGGGTGTGAGGTTGCTTTCAACTCGAGAACGGGGCGAAACGCTGAACGGGCATTTGCGGCGACAAATTCGTGCTGCTTTTTGGCGGGAATAACCGCGGGAAGTTCGCCGGCGGGGAATTTTAATTCGGGTAAGGTGACGACCGATTGAATTGGCCTGGTTTTGGGAGTGATGAAAGGTTGCAATCACAGGGCGTGATATGCTGCGTCTTGGGAGCGATTTGGCTTGCGAGTTTCGCGGCTTGGAGTTCGGCCGCGGAAATCGGAAGCGTTAAGCCTTCCGGTTTCCTTCGGGTAGGGGAGGATCGGCAGATCGAGGCGACCGCCGGTTTATTGATCACCCCGGCGGCGGAACGCGCCATCCAGCAGGGGCTTGAGTATTTGGCCCGACAGCAATTGCCGGATGGGTCTTTTGGCAGCGGCACGTATCGCGGCAATGTGGCCATTTGTTCTTTGGCCGGAATGACTTTTCTGGCGGCGGGAAGCACGCCGGATCGTGGGCCGTACGGGCGTAATGTAAGCCGGGCCATCGACTATCTGTTGGCCAATACTCAGCCCAGTGGGTTTATCTGTTTCTTTCCGGCGGCCAGTCATGGACCGATGTATGGGCACGGATTTGCGGTCCTGTTTCTGGCCGAATGTTACGGAATGTCTAGCCGCCCTGAATTGGGCGATGTGCTTCGCCGCGCGGTTCGTTTAATTGTGGACACTCAGAACGAAGAAGGTGGATGGCGGTATCAGCCGCAACGGGCAGATGCCGATATCTCCGTCACCTCGTGCCAGGTGATGGCCCTCCGCGCAGCCCGAAATGCCGGTATCTTCGTTCCCAAGGAGACGATCGATCGTGCCGTCGAATACATCAAACGATGCCAGAATCCGGACGGCGGTTTCGCTTATCAGCCGCAGGTGGGCGAAAGTGCGTTTGCGCGTTCGGCCGCCGGATTGGTGAGCCTATTTTGTGCCGGCATATACGAGGGACCGGAGGTCGAAAGCGCCGCCAGCTATCTGATGCGCTTTGTGCCCGAACGCGGCCAACCAACTCTCGAGCCCCCGTACTACGAATACGGACATTATTATGCTGCTCAAGCCATGTGGGTATTGGGAGGAAACTATTGGTTGCGGTGGTACCCGGCAGTTCGCGACGATCTGATAGCCCGCCAGCGCGATGGGTGTTGGCGATCCCCCATCTCCAACGAATATGCCACAGCCATGATCCTTTTAGCCCTGCAAGTGCCGAATAATTACCTCCCGATTTTCCAGCGTTAGGGATAGATTGCGGTAGTAAGAGATTGAGGCGCTGATGCCAAAAAGTGCATTCGGGTGGTCGTGATCCTTGCTTAATGTCGGGAGGTCGCCAGTCACGGTTTTTCTCAAACTCGTGGTTTTTCTCAAACTCGTGGTTTTTCTCAAAAATTGTGAAAGCTGTTCTTTTCAAAAAATGTGAAGCGGCTTTTGTCAAAGGCTCTGAAACCGGTTTTTCTTTGAAATTGCAAGGAAGGGAAGAAACGATTTGCCATTTGAGGGAAGAACGGGGGAAATCACCCGGATATAAGATCGCTTATCGCCGCAGTGAGGTAGCGAAGAAAGAGTTGATCTGAAAGCTTTGAAAGGCACGCTTACGGTTAACAGCGTGCTGGTTGCGGGAAAGAACGGCGGTCATTCGTGGGTAGAATTACTGAAGCGAAGCAGTGAACTTATGTTCCGATTCGCTGCAAATACGAGGGTCTAATCAATAACAAATTTGTTCATTCCGGCAACTTGGTAGGGAAAAGGGAATGCGGAGGAGATTGCCGAGTAAACTGCTTTTCATGCGGTCTTTCGCGAGATGGGCCCGGGATCATCGGCACGTCGCCGCCCCTTCCCCGTGGCTTTGGTGGGTTTTGTTTTTGGTCGCGGCAAGTGCGGCCAGCTTTACCCACGCCAACGAGTGTCTCCCGGTTGAAGGCGAACCTTTTGCGGCCGAGTTACTCGGTGTGCCTTCGGGTCAAAAGCTCAGCCTATTGATCCGCCATGAACCAACGGTGGTCCCTGCCTGGGAAATTGTGCTTTGGGGCCGATTGAGGGAGCCGGTGGCCACGCACCTGGTGGTATTGGTCGATGGGGGAATTTTGGCGGCATCCTCTGTCCGATTGCTCAAGGATACGCTCGTCTTTCAAACAGAAAGCTTAGGTGTCGGGGAGCTTCCGGCCGATGCGGTGGCGGGAATGATCCTGGCAATACCCCCGGACCAAGCGCGGATCGATCAGCTTGTCGACCGGATTTTAAAAATCGAGGCGGAAGAGGATCGTGTCTTACTGAGTAATGGAGATGAACTTGCCGGACAGTTGCAGGAATTTGGCAGCACCTTTGCCCGATTACAAACACCCGCCGGAGTAGTAGAGCCTACCGCCACGCGGATTCAGGCGATTATTTTAAATCCGCTTTTGCGGCAGACGCCAAACCTTCAGGCTGCGGCCGAGTCGGCGGGGGGAATCCGGGGAATTTGGGTCGGCCTTTTGGACGGTAGCCGGCTGTGGTGTCGGCAATTGGTAAGCGAGGGCTCGGGTTTTCGGCTCGAGCTTGTGCTCGGATCTTCGCTTGTGGCCAAACCTGGGACCATCGTGTTCCTTCAACCGATCCATAACCGGGTGGTCTACCTCTCGGATTTGCAGCCGAGCAGTTTTGAGCACCGTCCGTTTTTGAGCGTGCCCTGGAGCTATCAATCCGACCGGAATGTTGCGGGGACTTTTCTTCGCTCCGGGGGCCAAATTTACCTCAAGGGACTCGGGGTGCATAGCGCCGCGCGACTGGTGTACACGCTGGAAGAGCCGTTTGAGCGATTCGAAGCCCTGATCGGCATCGACAACTGTACGAAAGGGCAGGGAAGCGTGCAGTTCGCGGTTCGGGTGGATGGTCACGAGCGATACCGTAGCCCGATCATTTACGGCGGACAAAAGCCCTTACCGGTGCGCGTTGAGCTACGGGGCGGGAAGCGTCTTGAGCTTTTGGTCGATTACGCCGACCGGGCGGACCAAAGGGACCTGGCCAATTGGCTTTTGGCGCGACTTATCCGGCCGAGCTCCGAGCGCTAACGCGAAAGATTTTTGAAAAGCTGCAACGCTTTTTTACTGAGCTGCAACGACGGCACTCGAAATAGCCCTTCGCCCGGCATGCCTGCCGATGTGAAATCCCGCATGCGTTCCGGTAAGAAAAATCGCAATCACGCCCATAACCTGCGAGCAATAGGACCCAACGGGCACAAAACGGTTGCGGTTTGCCGCAGAATACACCCTGTGTTGAGTACACGCTGCGTTCTTACTTATAACTGCGTTCCTACTTTTAACTGTTTATAGGAATGTATCGAAAATGCATCAGGGGAGTGTGCCGCCGTGTAATATCTCAGGGGGTATGCCGCCGATTAACACGAGATAAGCGTGCCACCGATTGAGCGCAAAAAGGCAGCAGATGCCCAGCACGCTGGGTGCGTCCCGGTGCGCATTTCCGCAGGAACCATCTGCGGCACGAGGCACTTTATCCTTTTGCCTTAGCAAGCAATATGCTTTTCCGTGGGGGCTAAAACCGGCGGCCGGATTCGCGTTTTCCAAGCTGCTGGCCCCGCGCTCAGGTCCACCGCTAGGCCCCGAATTTCCCTAGCCGACCGGCATGGGCCATAGCCAAGGGCATCAAGTACACGGCGGGAAACTGGCCTAAGCCACCTTTAAGGACCTCGGTTTCGCCGAACGATTGGCAGGCATCCGGCCGGCATGAATCTGCCACCAAAACCACGGGCACCGGGTGCCAACTGTGACTTTTTAAGGATGCCGGGGTGCTGTGATCCGCGGTCACCATCAGTACGGTGGGGCGAAGCGCTTCGATCCGGGGGATTACCTGGTCGAATTGCTCGATCATTTTGACTTTGGCCGCGAAGTCTCCGTCTTCTCCCCGGCTATCCGTGTACTTGAAATGGACGAAGAAAAAGTCGTATTGATTCCAGACCTTTTCCAGGATGTCGATTTCCTCGTCCAAAGTGGTTGGCTGTCCTTCGATGGTCATCCCGACGAGTCGGGCCAGACCCTTGTACATCGGATAAACGGCGATGGCTGCCGCCCGGAGCCCGTAAACATACTCGTAAGTCGGTAGTTGAGGCCGCACGGAGAAGCCGCGCATGGTCAAGCCGTTCGCCTTGGGGTGACCGGCCAAAATTTCCCGTGCTTGGACGATGAAACGGCGTGCGACGTCGGCGGTCCGTTGACTGTCGTAATCGCTTGCCGTGGGCTCCAAGGGAGGAACTCCGGTTCGCTGTGGATCGGTGTCCGAGACGTTTCCGCCGAGTCCTTCCCCGCGGAAAATGACGACAAAGCGGTGTTCTTTGACCGGCTCCACGAAGACCTCTATGCCGGGGATTTGCACTTGTCGCAATTTGATGGCAAGGGGGGCACTTTCCGCGGTGTCGATACGGCCGGCACGGCGGTCGATGATCCGCCCCTCGGCGTCCAAAGTGCAAAAGTTGCATCGTACCGCCACATCCTTAGGGCCGACTTCGAATCCTACGCCGGTGGCCTCCAGGACCCCTCGGCCGATAACGTATTTCAACGGATCGTAGCCGAAAAGACCTAAATGGCCGGGTCCACTGCCCGGTGTGATTCCCGGCAAAATGGGAATCATACTCCCGCAAACGCCCCGCGCTGCCAATCGGTCCAGATTGGGGGTGTGCGCCGTTTCTAATTCCGTCTTCCCGGTTCGTGGATCAGGCAAGCCCCCAAGACCGTCCGCTACGAGAAGTACGATTTTGGAGTCGTTCCGTTCTTTGAGTTCGCTGATTAGTTCCAACAAATCCATCGTGACCTTCTCCTACCTAACTGCCGGAACACCGTGATTTTCGAGGCCCAGCCATTTCGAGATTAAAAAACACCTTTTGAATCTTCTTTTGTTTTGCTTTTGTTCTTTTTGTTCGTTGGTTTAGCTTCTGTTCTTTTTGGCCGGTCTTTCGCTTGTCCCCGCAGCACCGGTCCCCCTCGGCACCGGTAATAGGCACCGAACAATCCCGAAAAGCACCGCAGGTTGCCCGAGGGTGCCGAAACCGTAAGCTAGTATAATTGAAACTGCTAATAACGGGAGAAGGCCCACGCCGCGAAGCCCGACGGACCACCCTCCACTTTAAGGAGGAAGCCATTCCGGGGCATGAACCACTCAGGCAACGCCGCGGTGTTTCTCCCATGATCCTTCGTCTTCGTTGCAGTGGCTAGCTTCCTGAAAGCAGGACCTTTCTCCCGTCCAACCGGCTACTTTCTTCCTTTGAACCGGCTACTTTCTCCCGTATCTGTCTTTGTCCCCAGAGCTGATTCTTCTGAAAGGAAGATTCTACGAACCCCGTCAAAGTTGCCCAATAAACCCAATTTATCCCTGTTTTGTCGCTTTGGTGAGGGCTTGATCGAGATCATCCCAAAGATCCTCCGGATCTTCCAGCCCGATGGAAAGCCGAACCAATCGGTCGGTGATGCCGAAGTTTTCGCGGTGTTGAGCGTCGCAACTAGCATGGGACATGGTCGCCGGGTGTTCGATCAGCGATTCCACGGCACCCAGGCTCACCGCCAAGGCGAAAAGATGCGTGGAGCGGACAAAGGTCTTGGCGGCTTCGGCCCCGGGGAGCTCCAAGGTGATCATCGCCCCGAAACCCCCCTCCATTTGGCGGCAAGCGAGCTGGTGTCCGGGATGATGCGCTAGGCCCGGGTAAAGCACGCGGGTAATCCGCGGATCTTTGGCCAATCGCTCCGCCAAGAGCATCGCAGAGCGGCACTGCTCGCGAACACGAAGTTCCAAAGTGCGCAGCCCCCGCCAGCCCATGTAGGCTTCCCACGGTCCGAGGGTGGCCCCTGTGGCATTTTGTAGAAAGTAAAGGCGACGATAAAGCTCGCGATCCCTCACCACCAGAACGCCGCCCAATAGGTCGCTATGCCCCCCGAGATACTTCGTCGCCGAATGCATGACGATGTCGGCACCTTTTTCAAGCGGGCGAGTCAACACGGGGGTGGCGAACGTATTGTCAACCCCAAGCAGTGCACCGTACCGATGGGCAAGCTCGGCACAGGCTGCGAGGTCGGCGATGGAAAGGAGTGGATTGCCCGGCGTTTCTACCCAAAGCAATTTCGTTTCGGGACGAAAAGCCGCCGCCAATTGATCCAAATCGGCCGCGGGAGCGAAGCTTGTCTCGATTCCCATCGTTGGCAAAACCTTGCGAAACAGCCGGAAGGTTCCCCCGTAAAGATCGCCCCCCGCCACAATGTGCTCCCCCGGCCGCAGCAGCATGCAGACGCAGTGGATGGCGGCCATACCGGAGGAAAAAGCTAGTCCATATTCCCCCGATTCAAGCGAGGCCACCAGCTGCTCGAATGCCGCCCGAGTAGGGCTTCCGCTCCGAATGTAATCGAATTTTCCCCACTCGCCCGGACCGGGCTGCACGTAAGTGGTTGCCAGATAAATCGGGGGGACGACCGCACCGGTGTGGGGGTCGACGGCTTGGCCGCCGTGGATCGCGCGAGTCCTGAACCGCATCGCAAGTTCGCTCGGTGAATTTTTTGGCTTCGGGTAATCGGGTAATTTTGATCGTTTGGCTCCGGGTGATACCGATCGGCCCAAGATGCCCATGGGCCAAAACTGCTGATGAACGGGAATTGCTAAACGGCCAAGCGGCCCTGATTAAATGGCGGTGAGTGGGCCCAGATGAAATGCACAAGATTTCACAAAGCCGCTAATCCCATAAAGTACAGCCTACTGCGGGGACCACTGAACAAAGGTCAAACGCCCTATTTGATCAAGCACGCCGATCGAGCGAAGACGCCCATTGACCGGAAATGCGGATCCACGAATGCTTCTGGCCCGCGGAATGCCAAACCCACTGCCCGCCGGCATCTATCGGTTTGCCCCCGGATGCATGATCATCGAGCCCGGAGCTAGCCGAACAGAGTCGAATCTTGGTCAAATCTTTTCTAAAGCCTGGGCAAAATCCGCGATCAGATCTTCGGTGTTTTCGATCCCGCAAGAAACGCGGATCATATTGTCGGGGATTCCCACGGCACGCCGTTGCTCAGGGGCGAAGTCATGATAGCTCATCAACATGGGCTGCTCGATCAGCGATTCGACCCCACCGAAACTGGGGCCAATCCGAGGAATTCGCACGGCATCGACGACCGCAGCCGTCTGCCGCCAATCAGCGTCTTTGACCAAAAAAGTCACCAGCCCGCCAAAACCCCTCATGGTACGCTTGGCGATGAGGTGATCGCGATGACTGGGCAGACCCGGGTAATAGACCTTTTCCACTCGCGGATGCTTCTCCAAAAACTCCGCCAGGGCTTGGCCGTTGTGATTATGGCGTTCCATTCGTAGGGCGAGGGTTTTCAGGCCCCGTTGCAGCAGATAAACGTTATGGGGCGATGGTCCCAGGCCCATTACTCCCCGAAGCTTTCGACACGCTTCCAAAGCGGTTGCTGAACCCACGAGAACGCCGGCCAATAGGTCGTTATGCCCACCCAGGTATTTCGTGCAGGAATGGAGCACGCAATCGATCCCGTATTCCAACGGCCGAACGTTATACGGGGTAGCGATGGTGGAGTCGATCAAAGTCTCGATGCCGTACTTTTTTCCCAAGGCGGCGACACGCTCGTAATCGATCACGCTGAGGTGGGGATTGGTGGGCGATTCGCTAATAAGCAGCCGGGTACGTGGGGTAATCGCCTGCTCCATTTTTTCATAATCGCCGGCCGGCACGGTCTTGGTGACAACCCCAAGACGACCGAGGTATTCGCGGCAAAACTCCCGCGTACGATGGTAGCATTCGTCGATGAGGACAATTTCGTCCCCGGCACGAACTTTGGCCAACAGATAACCCGCTACCGCTGCCATGCCTGTGCCGTAAAGAATGGCCGTTTCCCCCCCCTCCAGCTCGGCCAATTTTCGTTCCACGATTTTCTCGCTGGGGTTGCCGTAACGGCCGTATTCCTCGCGGCTTTCGCGGTCCTTGAGGTACTCGAGGATGGCATCAGTGTTTGCGAATGTAAAAGTTGCGGTACAAAAAATCGGATCCGTGATGGAGAAATTCGACTTCACCCGATTTTCACCCGCATGGACCGCCAGTGTGGAGAAACCGGTATTACCCGAACGAAGGGACCGGGTTTGCATGCCTGTATCCTGCGTACCCGTATTCTGAGTCTGTTCTTCTTGGCGTGTTTGACTATCCATGATCGAGACCTAACTGTATTCGTTCAGCGTTTCAGTTACATCGTGGGGATCAGCTGCATCGTATCTCAGTCACATCGTATGTCAGCTACATCGTATTGGCTACCTAGCCAATCGTACTTTTAGTGGCGGAAAACGTACCTTTGATCGGTTCAGTGCATCGTTTGCCGGTAGACCGAATCGGTCATGCGTTTTGCTTATTCGACTTAGTCATTCGCTGGGTAATTCGACTGGATAACTCGGTTGGTAAGTCGACTTATGAAGTGGGTTGGTAACTCGACTTAATCATTCGACTTGATAATTTGACTCAACGATTCGACTTGATAACTTAACTTAACAATTCGACTTAACGATTCGACTCGATAATTCGTCTTCATAATATTGGACTTCATAATTCGAGTTCATGATTCGCTTGGTAACCCAACTTGGTAGCTCGACCTGACAATTCGACGGAAACTGCACTTTGTGTTTGGCCCCGACACAGTCCGCAATATTCTGCACTGCGCAGCCCGAAGGATTCCTAAAATCGTAACTCCGCAGCCTGAAGTATTCTTTTGTTCGTAGTATTCTTTTGTTCGTAAAGACGACAACGATCCGGGGCTGAGCATCCCCCGTCAAACGGGTACGAATCCCGTGAGACGATTACGAATTTTCCGGAGTCTTTTGTTTGGCGAGACACGCGGCCTATCTGCCATTAAGTAGCGCCTCAGGAGGTGGCCCCTTCGGCACTTCTCATCGACACTTCCCCCAACAAACCGCATTGCCCGGACGAATTGCCGCCGGAATCAAACTTATGCATTCGTCGATACATTCCTCAGATTTCTTTCCTAAAGATCTCCAAAGATTTCTTTGTTAAAGATTTCTTTGTTAAAGATTTCTTTGTTAAAGATTTCTTTGTTAAAGATTTCCAAAGATCTCCATAGACTTCTTTGCTAAAGATCTCCATATCGGGGCGACGATCCGGGGCTTTTGGGAGGGCACGACGTGGCAACAGTCCCCGTCTTCCCCTGCAATCGCACTGTTTTCCCATTTTTTTCCCAGCAATCGCCGCGGCTCACGGTGCCCCGAGAAGCTTAGGGCGCCTCTTCGGCGGCTTGCGTGGTCGGCTTTTAGCCGAACTATTGAGCACAAACCGTTAGATTTCCTACCTTTCTTTTCTTACCTTTCTTATTGATGGCAAGTTATAGGCCGAGGTTGACGCGGTATTTTAGATTCCTCTGGCCGCCGACACAAGAAGCCGAAAGCCCTTGCGCGCTTCTTCGGGGCCTTGGCCGACGGCGGATATTTGGCCGACGGCGGCGGATAAGCGGAAAGATGGTTACCGCAGGAAAAACTCGAAATGCCCAAAATTATACGGTCAGTACGCATAAGTTCGGCTGAAGGAGTTACTCCGATGAAAAGAGCCCCGAAAACCGCGACGCGGTCCGAAATCTTGCCGGACCCATAACATGGCGTGGGTTTTCGGGCCGGGCTACACCCGCTTAAAATGGGGATTCTTTACGCACGGGAGTCAGCAAAGTGGTTACGCACGGACGTAGGCAGAGTGCTCACACAGGGAATTGGGCACAGTGGACTTGCATAAAAGGTGGAAAGCAGCAGAGTGTTAGCAACCAGAAAGCATGCGACCCAGCGAAAGAAAGTGGGATTCGGGGAACGGGGGTAAGAATTGGGTTTGCGGGAACTCCGAGCGGCCGACCGCCGTCCGATACGGCGGTTATTGAGCTCGATTCGGTGTCTTAAGATAGAGGGTGTCTAGATATTCTAACCGGATTAAGAGAGCAGTAGGGCACCCTGGTTAAGGGAATTGAGGGTCGAATCATTGTTTTTATTTACTCGGGAATTTGCTTTGATTGGGGAGTCGGCCGGTGGGCTCGTGAACGCGGGGGCTGAGGCCCCGTAGGAGCGTCAACTTACGTATTTTTGAGAAAAGTCGCCTCAAATTCTGAAGGTAATACGTTGGACGTGGACGAGCTTGATCGCTTTTTAGAGGTTAGTCAACAAGCAGCCCGGAAAGCCGGGGAGTTACTCCTCCGGATGCTTGGCCGGGCAAAAGTACGGGAGAAAGCACCGGCCGATCTTGTCACGGAGGCGGACGTTGCGGCACAGCAGGTGATTTGTGAGCACATCCTTTCTGCTTTTCCGGATCACACCATTGTGGCTGAGGAGGGGACCGGCAAGGGAAGAAACGGAGGGAGCGAGGCGGGCTTTTCCGCACGAATCGGGGAATCATTGGGAGGGGGTGGGAGTGGCCAGGAAAACGCCTCGAATGCGACCGCGGCGGCGGTCTCCGCAAGCCAAGAGCCGGTATACCGCTGGCATATTGATCCGTTGGACGGAACGACGAATTTCGTGCATCGGTATCCGGTATTTGCGGTTTCGGTGGGTTTAGAGCGGGCAGGCCAGCTCTTGGTGGGAGCCGTTTATCAGCCGGTGACGGATGAGCTCTACTGGGCAAAGGCCGGCGGTGGGGCGTGGCTTCGTGACCAGCGGCTTCAGACCAGTGATTGTCGGGATCTGTCGAGCGCCTTAGCGGCGCTGGGCTTACCGCCCCGGGTATCACCGGAATCGCCTGATTTTAGGTTTTTTCTCGAAGTCTTGCCGCATTGTCAGTCGATTCGGCGGACCGGCTGCACGGCACTCAATCTCTGCTATACGGCGGCGGGATATCTGGATTTTTGTTGGGGACTTTCCACCCATTCGTGGGATATTGCGGCGGGTGTATTGCTTGTCTTGGAGGCCGGCGGAAGTGTTAGTGGACCCTTGGGAGAACCCCTGTCGCTGGAAAATGGGCAGTACTTCGCGGCTGCTAACCCAGAAATATTGGGGCAGGTCGTAAAGTTGAGTCGCAGGGTTCTCGGATAGGCATAGCGGGATCTATGGGAATTTCGTGCGGGCTTTAGGCTTACGTGCTACCGGCCAACCTTCTGTTTCCAAAGACTTATGTTCCTTTGCTCCTTGCTTCTAGGATTTTTTCGCTGGGATCACCCCCTTTCCCTCCGGGTACCGGCCTTATTCGCTCCGCGTATGAGCCTTCTTATTCGGGCATTTTGCCTTTTCGATTCACCTTTTCGATAGTGAGCCTTTCGGTTTGCGTGAGTTTGGCGTGCCATTTGATGCTTGGGGTTGCCCGAACAGTAGGCATTTAATGCTCAAATCGATGGCATGCAATGATTCCCTCTTTGGGCGCTATCCAAAGTTTTTGACGAGTATTTGACGTAAGTGCTGTTTGCTATAACGGTTTGGTCAATTAGGAGGCAGCATAGGACCTTCGGCATACTGTTTGCCGAAAGGTTTTGCCAATCGTCCGTTTTGCCCCGGCAGCTCGGCACAAGCGTAATGGAGCGTCATGCTTGGGCAAATAGCTCGGCGGCTTGCTACTGCCGGCTCGGGTATCCGGTTTACCAACCGCGGGAGCGAAACGAGCACCGGGCGGAGCAAAAACGGCGGGCATTTCCGGCAGACCAACAGTCGGTGCAGCCTACCGGAGAGGGATGGGGCAGGGACGTCTCTAGATGGCGGTGGTGCTCGGGGAGATGCCGGTGCCGCAACGCTCGAGTGCCGGTACCGTCGGAGACGAGTTTCGCATTTGCCCCAGTTGGGATCGCGGAGATTTGTTTGGGTAAGTGGCGGCTTACAAGGGCCGAGGGTTGATTGGTTTTTCGAGCGAAGAAAGGAAGGAAAAAGGTGACACCGAAAGAAGTCATCGCGTTATGTCGGGAAAAAGACGTAAAAGCTGTAGATCTTCGGTTCATGGATTTTCCCGGGCTTTGGCAGCACTTCACCATTCCGGTTGACAAATTAACCGAAGACGTATTCGAGTCGGGGTTGGGGTTTGACGGTTCCAGCATTCGTGGTTGGCAGGCCATCAATGAAAGCGATATGCTCGTGGTGCCTCAGCCGGAAACCGCCGCGCTGGATCCGTTCACGGATATCACGACTTTGTCGATGATCTGCAACATCTTGGATCCGATCACTCGGGAAGATTACACCCGGGATCCTCGCAACGTAGCGCGAAAAGCGGCCAACTATTTGAAAAGTACCGGCATCGGCGATACGTGCTATGTTGGTCCGGAAGCCGAATTTTTCATCTTCGACGATATCCGCTACGAGCAGACGGCCAACTGCGGCTACTACTACATCGATAGCATCGAGGGGCAGTGGAACCGGGGGCGAGATGAAAGACCCAACTTGGGCCACAAGCTGCGGTACAAAGAAGGTTATTTTCCGGTGCCTCCCTCCGATCAATTGATGAATATCCGCAATGAAATGATGCTGCGGATGATCGAGTGCGGCATCGAGGTCGAAGCTCAGCATCATGAGGTTGGTACCGGTGGGCAGGCGGAGATTGACCTGCGGTACGACGAATTAGTGTGCATGGCCGACAAGATGGTGATGTACAAATATATCTGCAAGAACGTGGCTCGAAAGTACAACAAAGTCGTTGTCTTCATGCCGAAACCCATTTTCGGCGACAACGGCTCCGGGATGCATTGCCATCTGTCGATTTGGAAAGGGGGTCAGCCCCTTTTTGCCGGGAATAACTACGCCGGTCTAAGCGAAATCGCCTTGTATGCGATTGGCGGATTGCTCAAGCATGCCCCGGCCTTGTGTGCCTTTACGAACCCAACCACCAACAGCTACAAGCGGTTGGTTCCGGGGTTCGAGGCGCCGGTGAACCTGGCCTATTCGCAGCGGAATCGCTCGGCAGCGATTCGGATTCCGATGTATAGCCCGGATCCAAAGGCCAAGCGACTTGAGTTCCGCTGCCCCGATCCGAGTGCTAACCCATACTTGGCCTTCGCGGCGATTTTAATGGCGATGATCGACGGAATTCAAAACAAGATCGATCCCGGCGAACCGCTAGATAAGGACATCTACGATCTAGAGCCGGAAGAACTGGAGGCGGTGCCGAAGACTCCGGGTTCCTTAGAGGAAGCATTAAAGGCGCTGCGAAATGACCACGAGTTCCTGCTTCGGGGAGACGTGTTTACCAGCGATGTAATCGATACCTGGATTTGGTACAAGACGACCCGCGAAGTTGACGAATTACGGTTGCGACCCCATCCGTATGAGTTCTGCTTGTACGGCGATGTTTGATTGGCGATGAGCCGGTGGCTTCGCACTCGGTTAGTAGCCAATGGCAGCTTTGTAATTCTTCTGGTACGAGTGCGCAGCTGGCTCAGGATGGCGAGCATCGAGGCCTTTAAAGTTTTCGAACGCTGGGGAAGAAGTGCAGAAGTTCTTCGCCCCTTAGTGCTCGGCAAACAATCACACTTTGGTGGGTCGAGCCCCGGACCAACCCCGTTCCGCCGGGAAGGATTCTCGATCGCCGAAAGCGGTCGGGAAGGGCTTCCCGGCGGGTTGCATTTATGAAGGTTCGTGTGATGCGAGCGGAGGCTGTACTGATGAATACAGCTTCCTTGATCAATTCTTGATCAATACGATAGATCCGGAGTCATCGCGGCTGGCGGAAAAAGCCAGGCCGAGATTCGATGCTGGGGCAAACATCATGGTGAGATGCTATGGGCAATCAATAAGATTCGATGCGGAGGGCAATCAATCGGTATGTCCAGAGGCAATAAACGTAGGGGAGATCGCCCCGGTGCTTTCTCCGCCGCCTCGTAGCCACTGCGAGTAGGCAAGCATGTCGTTGAAAAGGGATTGTCCGGCGGTTGCTGT
>Ga0209721_1000094_pt1 | contig 87488 bp, 87 predicted proteins | sample TshhotsprinmetaG_FD_184139 | JGI IMG/M metagenome (GOLD analysis project Ga0209721, IMG submission 184139) | Hot spring microbial communities from South Africa to study Microbial Dark Matter (Phase II) - Tshipise hot spring metaG (SPAdes)... | ecosystem: Environmental > Aquatic > Thermal springs...
GCTCAAAGGCGACACCAAACTCAATCACTTTGCACTCAAGTCCAAACTGTATTTGCGCGCCATCCAATCTGCCTTCGCTGCTTTGCGGGAACTCCATCCCGCTCAACTTGCTGCGTAAGGTGAGTTATTAATTGCCCCAATTCGTTGACGGCTTCGCTCGTCATCGAACGGCCTATTGATCCTCTCCAACAAAAATGTTACAGCGTCGACCACCTTATTTTAGCTGGGTCATCAACTGATCAAAGGAAGAGATGGTGGGACAATCGGCTTCGGGGAAGACTCCGTCGGGGTCGTAGAGGACTGGCCAAAGTCCCGCGCGACGCGCTCCGATGATGTCGGCGAAGTAGTTGTCGCCGATGTAGAGCGTTTCGGCGGGGGAGGTGTTTGCCCGTCGCAGCGCTTCTTCAAAGATGGCCGGTTCAGGTTTGAAGGACTGAATCTCGCCGCCGGCCAGAGTGAAGTGAAAATACTGGCGCAGGCCCAAGGCTTCTAGATGATGATCGTAGGGGTGATTACGGTTGGATACGGTTCCCAAAATGTAGCCGGCTTGATGGAGGTAATCCAGCAGGCGATAGGCGTCGTTGGGGACAAATACGTCGTGATGATAGTGTTCGATCATGTATTGGGCCACCTGGGGCGCTAGTTCGGTGGCCTGGGCGGGGGAACATCCCAGCACGTTCAATCGCCGCCGGCTGAAGCTGATCCAGAAGCTGTTAACTTCGAACGTCTGATTCTGATGTTGTTGTTTGTCGACGCGGATTTCTGGGGAGTTGGCAAAATAGTAGTGTTCCCAGCGCGTTGCACGCTGGACGTCTTCACTGTTCAGGGGGATGCCTAACGAGGCAACGTAGGCGTTGAAGATCTCTCCTGCGCGCGGCCGGTGGTGGCACAGAGTGTCGTCCAGGTCGAAGAGAACGGCTCGGATGTAGCCGTTGGGCAAGAGGTTCATGGCAGGCATGTGGAGAGCGCTCAGCCGCCGATCTGGTTCATCACCCGGTTGAGGGGGATCACACCGTCGGCCAGGCCATGTCCCCAGGGTTTGTTCCAGATCCCATCGAGGATCAGGGTGCGCAGTTCGTCGAGGGAAGCACCGGCGCGCAACGGCGTGAGCAAATCCACTTCTTTTTCGCGCAACAGGCAGAGCCGCAGCCGCCCGTCAGCGGTGAGGCGGGCGCGGGTGCACGAGGCACAGAAAGGTTGGGTGACCGAGGAGATAAAGCCGATCTCGCCTTTGGCATTGGGCAGGCGGTAGACGCGAGCTTCGCCGTCCAATTCGCCGCCGTGGGCGATTTCCAAGTCGCCAAGGGAGTCTTCGATGCGCTCTTTGATCTCTTCTGCGGTCACCACATGGGTGGTTTGGAGATCGGTGATGCCGGCGAAGGGCATCATTTCGATGAAACGAACTTGCCACGCATGGTCGAGGGTCAGTCGCGCCAGGTCAACCACATCGTCTTCGTTGTAACCGCGCACCACCACGGCGTTGAGCTTGATGGGGGTCAGGCCGGCCTCTTCCGCCGCCAGGATGCCGGCCCATACATCTTCCAGCTTGCCCCAGCGCGTCAGACGCTTGAACTTGAGCGGGTTGAGGGTGTCGAGGGAGACGTTAACCCGTTTGAGGCCGGCCTCGGCCAACGGCCTAGCCAGTTTCGAGAGCAGGACGCTGTTGGTGGTCATCGTGACGGTGCGGATGCCCTCCGTCTGAGCGATGCCGCGTACCAAGTCCACCACATGGGCGCGGACGGTCGGTTCGCCGCCGGTTAGCCGGATTTTGTCAAACCCCAGCGAAGCAAACAGGCGGACAAAGAGCAGAATCTCCTCGTCTTGCATCAACTCCGCATTGGGGCGGAAGACTTGATCCTCGGGCATGCAATAGATGCAACGCAAGTTGCAGTGATCGGTCAGGCTGATTCGCAGATAGTGAATATTTCGTCCAAAGCGATCGATGGCCATGTCGTGATTATACTCATTTTAGATGGAAGAGCAATATAAAAATTGGTGTGTTTTTCTCCGATTTCCTCCTAGACAGGCAAAGGTGTTTGGAGAGAGGCAGATTGGAACGGGCGGATGGGATACAATTAGGTCTGCTTTCTCACGAAACGAGGTCTCCATGAAATTGGAAAAAAAGTTCACTGAATTGAAAGCCCTGCTGGCCGAGATCAGCGATCTGAACGGTGCTTCGGCGCTTCTGGTTTGGGATCAGGCCATGTACATGCCCTCTGGCGGGGCGCCGGCCCGAGCTCGACAGATGGCCACGCTTTCCCGGCTGGCTCATCAGAAGTTCACCGATAAGAAGATCGGACGATTGCTGGACGCCTTGCGCCCTTACGAGGAAAGCCTGCCCTATGACTCGGATGAAGCCGCACTGATCCGAGTCGCCCGCCGCGACTATGAACGGGCCATCCGCATCCCGAACGAGTTTGTCGCCCGATTCAACGCCCACGTCGCTGAGACGTATCAACGTTGGACTGAAGTGCGTCCGGCCAACGATTTCGCCGCCATTCGCCCCAACCTGGAGCGCACTCTGGAGTTCAGTCGCCAACTGGCCGATTTTTTCCCCGGCTACGAGCATATCGCCGATCCACTGATCGATTTCTCGGATTACGGCATGAAAGCCACCACGCTCCGCAGTCTGTTCCACGAATTGCGTCAGGCGTTGGTTCCCCTAGTGGAAAAGATCACCTCTCAGTCCCCGGCCGACGACTCCTGCCTGCGCAAGTCCTACCCCGAGGCAGCCCAGAGCGAGTTTGGCGCCGAAGTGGTGCGCCAAATTGGGTACGACTTCCAGCGCGGCCGAATTGACAAGACACACCATCCCTTTATGATCGCTCTCTCCATCGGCGATGTGCGCATCACCACCCGCCTTCGGGAGGACCATTTAGGAGAGTTGCTGTTCAGCAACATTCACGAGGCCGGCCATGCCTTGTACGAACAGGGTGTGGACCCAGCTTATGAGAACACCCCTCTGGCAGGCGGCGCTAGCGCCGGCCTGCACGAGAGCCAGTCCCGACTGTGGGAAAACGTGGTAGGGCGCAGCTGCGGTTTTTGGGAGTATTTCTATCCCCGTTTGCAGGCCCATTTCCCCGATCAGCTCGGTGCGGTATCGCTGGAAGAGTTTTATCGCGCCATCAACAAGGTAGAAAAGTCGCTGATCCGCACCGATGCCGATGAGGTGACCTACAACCTGCATGTCATGCTGCGTTTTGACTTGGAACTGCAACTCCTGGAGGGGACTCTAGCCGTTCGCGATCTGCCCGAGGCTTGGCGAGAGCGTTTCCAGGCCGATTTCGGGATCGCTCCGCCAGATGACCGCGATGGCGTCTTGCAAGATGTCCATTGGTATAGCGGCGCCATCGGCGGAGCCTTCCAAGGGTACACGTTGGGCAATCTTCTCAGTGCGTTGTTCTACACCCAAGCGCTTCAGGAGCATCCCGAGATCCCGCACGAGATCCGCCAGGGACGATTTGATACGCTCCGCCGCTGGTTGACCGAGAAGATTTATCGCCATGGCCGCAAGTACACCGCTCCCGAGCTGATCCGACGGGTGACGGGGGATGATCTCACCCTCCGGCCCTATATCGAGTATCTGCAAGCCAAGTATGGCGAGTTGTATTCTTTGTGATCGACTTCCTGCCTGAGCGGGTTTCAGAAAAGGGCCGGCCCCCTCGCCCAGAGCGAGAGGGCCGGTTGGTTTAGGAAGCCCAATCAAGACCGTGGTCCATCACATTCGTTTCGTCATCGAGATCGAGCGGTTTACAAAGCTTTGAAGAACAACCTAGCCTCGTCCCATTCTGCCGATCTACCCTTGCTGCTTCCATCACCCGATTCATGTCAAATGTCCTCATTAAAACCTGTCAATTGAAAATGGCCTTCCGGAAAGAACCTGCATAAAATGGACAAGAATACGGCGAATCATCTGGAAAGGAGACGACCCGTGACCGTGCGACAAATGCTTTCTGGCAATGAGGCGATTGCCCGCGGCATGTGGGAGGCCGGGGTGGTCGTGGCATCGGCCTATCCGGGCACCCCCAGCACCGAGATCCTAGAGAATTTCGCCCGCTACCCCAACGTCTACGCCGAATGGGCGCCCAACGAAAAAGTGGCCCTCGATGTGGCGATCGGCGCAGCCTACGCCGGCCGGCGCGCCCTGGCCGCCATGAAACACGTCGGCCTCAATGTGGCTGCCGATTCCCTGATGTACGCCTCCATGACCGGTGCCGAGGCCGGCCTGGTCATCGTCAGCGCAGACGACCCGGCCATGCACTCCAGCCAGAACGAGCAAGACAATCGTACTTACGCCCGCTTTGCTCGCATCCCCTGCCTCGAGCCCTCCGATAGTCAAGAAGCCAAAGACCTGACCGTTGTAGCTTTCGAACTCTCCGAACAGTTCGACACCCCGGTTTTGCTGCGCGTCACCACCCGCATCTGCCATTCCGCGTCCCCAGTCGAGCTGGGTGAACGCTGCGAGCGCTCCTCGCAAACCTCTCCCTTCCCGCGCAATCCCGCCAAATACGTCATGGTGCCTAGCAATGCCCTTCGGCGTCACCCGGTCATGGAAGAACGCATTCGCGCCATAGCCGACTACGCTGAAACCTTCCCCTACAACCGCATAGAACTGCGGGATCGCTCCCTGGGCATCATCACCGCTGGTGTGGCCTACCAATATACTCGCGAAGTCTTCCCCGATGCCTCGGTGCTCAAACTTGGCATGACCTGGCCTCTGCCTGAAGGCCTGATCCGCCGCTTTGCCGCCTCGGTAGATCGCCTGATCGTGCTCGAAGAACTCGACCCCTTCATCGAAGATGTCGTGAAACGAATGGGGATTCCCTGCCAAGGCAAAGACATCTTCCCCCTTACTGGCGAACTCGATCCTTACGTGGTGCGTCTCTCGGCGATTCAAGCCGGACTATTGTCGGACGCGGCCGTCCCGAGCATACCCACCCTCGAGGGTGATCCCCTTCCCGCCCGTCCGCCGGTCCTCTGCCCAGGCTGTCCCCATCGCCCCACCTTCTACGTGCTAAACAAGCTCAAAGTCCCGGTCAATGGCGATATCGGCTGCTACACCCTGGGATTAGTCCCCCCGCTCAGCGCCATCCACACCTGTGGCTGCATGGGGGCCGGCATCGCCGTAGCCCACGGAGCCGTCCAGGCCGGCAGCCCAGAGCGTCATGTGGCGGTCATCGGCGACTCCACCTTCTTCCACACCGGCATCCCGGCCCTGATCAACGTGGTCTACAACCAATCGCCGGTGGTGACCGTGATCCTCGACAACCGCACCACCGGCATGACCGGCCATCAGCCCAACCCCGGCACCGGCCACACCCTGCAAGACAAACCGGCACCGACCATCGAAATCGAACCGCTGGTACGCGCCTGTGGCGTCAAACAGGTACGCACCCTCTCGGCCTTCGACGTGACTGGCATCGAGAAGACCCTCAAAGAATACCTCCAACTCAACGAACCTTCGGTGCTCATCGTTCAAGAACCCTGTGCCCTCCTGCCCGAAGCCCGCGAGCGTTGGCAGCCACTGGAAGTGAACCTGGCCCAATGCAATGGTTGCACCCTGTGTTTCCGCATCGGCTGTCCAGCCATCCTGAAGAGCGACGAACTGGATGAGAAAACCGGCCGGCCCAAAGCGCAGATCGATCCCAACCTGTGCACCGGCTGTGAGCTCTGTGCGCAAATCTGCCCGCGCCATGCCATTCCCTTCCGGCTCGATAGCATCTTCCTTCGAGAGGCAGCATGAACGTCCCCCTCAACTTCCTGCTATGTGGTGTTGGCGGGCAAGGGATCGTCTTGGCCAGCGACGTGCTGGTCGCCGTTGGTCTTCTGGCCGGCCTAAATGCCAAGCAAGCCGAAGTGCATGGCATGTCCCAGCGCGGCGGCAGCGTGGTGAGTCATGTGCGCTGGGGTCGTGAGATCTATTCCCCCATCGTTGGATGGGGTGAAGCTGACGTGTTCATTGCGTTCGAGAAACTCGAAGCCCTGCGCAACCTGCGATTTCTGCGCCCGAGCGGCCTGGCGCTGATCAGCACCCAAGCGCTCGAACCGTTGACCGTCATCTCCGGCGGTCAGGTCTACCCTGACGATTCACGCCTTCGCGCCGCCTTTGCCCAGCTCACCCCTCATGCCCACTACCTAGATGCCGAGTCGATCGCTGCTGAAGTGGGGAATGTGCGTGCGGTCAATACCGTTCTTCTCGGAGCGCTCTCCGCCCTACTCGAAGCCAATTCGCGCTTTGCCGCTTGGGCGCCGGCTCCTGAGATCTGGCTTCAAGTGATCGCCGAGCGCGTCCCGTCCCGGCACCTCGACCTCAACCGCCAGGCCTTCCAAGCCGGCCGGAACGCCATTGCCGGCCCTCGCTGACCTTGAATGGACGAGAGAGTGCCATCCTGATTCACGACCCACCGAGCACTCTCTCATCCTCAAACAGATCTTCCCTTCTACACATCAGAACATCAGATGGCTCACCAAGCGCCGCTAAGGTTTATGGTAGCATAGACTGTATTCCACCACGGAGTACAGGACATGGATTTTTCCGCCTACCAAGAACAATCACGCACCACGGCGCGCTACCCCCACATTGGCCATCCGGTGATCTATCCGGTTCTCGGCCTGGCCAGCGAGGCCGGCGAAGTGGCCGGCAGGATCAAAAAAGTCTTTCGCGATCAGCAGGGCGAAATTAGCGAACAGACCCGCCGCATGCTGGCCGCAGAGCTGGGCGACGTTTTGTGGTATCTGGCTCAAGCCTGCACCGAGCTAGGTCTCTCCCTGGATGACGTGGCCCAACAAAACCTGATCAAATTGCTAGATCGCCAAGCACGCGGTACAATTCAAGGGGATGGAGACCAACGTTGACGCTCGATCGTCACCTAAGACACCTTGATCCCTTGCTAGGACCATGGACGAACTCTAATCAAACTCCAACACATCCCCGAGAACGATATTTGGTAGAATTGTTTTAGACTTGTTTTGTCGCTTTCAATCAAGCTGGAGACTGTATGTCTGGAATGGAACGCTTTACCCAACGGGCGAGACGGGTTCTCAGTCTTGCCCATAGCGAGGCCGAGCGGGCCCGTCACAACTACATCGGCACGGAGCACCTGTTGCTTGGCCTAACCGATGAAGATGGCGGCGTGGCCGGACGTGTGTTGCGCGAGCTTGGCCTAGACCCGGCTCGGGTGCGTGAGATGGTCGAGCGCCTCTCGCCCTCCGGCCGACATAGCGGTGGAAAGATCGACCTAGCTCCTGACACGCAACAAGTTCTAGAATACGCAGTGGAAGAAGCCCGCCGCATGGGCCACCACTACATCGGAACCGAACATATCCTGCTGGCATTAGTGCGCGTGGATGGCGTGGCGCTGGAAGTGTTGCGCCGCTTGGGCGTCACCCCCGAACAGATTCGTCGTCAAACCCGCCGTGTATTGAACGAATCGGCATCTGCTCCTGCCACGGCCGGCCCGCAACGCGGACAGAGCACGGCCAAGACGCCGCTGGTAGACCAGTTAGCGACCGACCTGACCAGCAAAGCCGAAGAGAAAAAGCTCGACCCGGTCATCGGTCGCGAGATGGAGATCGAACGGGTCATTCAAATCCTGGCCCGGCGCACCAAGAACAACCCGGCCCTGATCGGTGAGCCGGGCGTGGGCAAGACGGCCATTGTAGAAGGCCTGGCCCAGCGCATCGTCGAGGGCGACGTCCCGGCCCCCTTGATGAACAAGCGCCTGCTCCAGTTGGATGTCGGATCGCTGGTGGCGGGGACCATGTACCGCGGCCAGTTCGAGGAGCGCCTCAAACGAGTGATTGAAGAACTCAAACAGTCGGGTGCCATCCTATTCATTGACGAAGTCCACATGCTGGTGGGGGCGGGCGCGGCCGGCTCCTCAGTCGATGCCGCCAACATCCTCAAGCCAGCCCTATCGCGCGGTGAACTCCAGGTGATCGGCGCAACCACCCTTGACGAGTATCGCAAGTACATCGAATCCGACGCCGCCCTAGAGCGTCGCTTCCAACCGGTGCATGTAGAAGAGCCGAGCGTCGAAGAAACCATCGAGATCCTGAAAGGCCTTCGTTCGCTATACGAAGAGCATCATCACCTGGTCATCACCGATGATGCCCTGCAGGCGGCAGCCAACCTCTCTTCGCGCTACGTTACCGACCGTTTCTTGCCCGATAAAGCCATCGACCTGATCGATGAAGCAGCTTCTCGCGTTCGCATGTACAAGAGCCCGGCCGCCAAACAGGCCAAAGAACTCTACCGACAACTACGCATTGCTCGTCAGAACCGCGCCCTGGCCCAAGAAGAAGGCAACCACGAAGATGTCCGCGAATGGGAGGAACAGGCTCTTGAACTGGAAAGCCAGATCGAACGTCTGCGATCTGGCTGGGATCGGGAAAACAGCCCCAAAGTCACTGCAGAAGATATCGCCGAAGTCGTGTCCATGTGGACAGGTGTGCCAGTGATGCAATTGACCGAAGAGGAGTCGCAGCGCCTGCTCAAGATGGAGGATGAACTGCGCAAGTCCATTGTTGGGCAGGAGGAGGCCATTGTGGTCATCTCGCGCGCTGTCCGTCGCGGCCGTGCCGGCTTGAAAGACCCGAGGCGGCCGATCGGCTCCTTCATGTTCCTCGGCCCGACCGGCGTGGGCAAGACCGAATTGACCAAAGCCCTGGCCAAATTCCTCTTCGGGAGTGAAGACGCCGCCTTGCAATTGGACATGTCCGAGTTCATGGAGCGGCATACCGCCTCGCGACTGGTAGGCGCGCCACCTGGCTATGTGGGCTACGAAGACGCCGGCCAACTCACCGAAGCCATCCGTCGCCGTCCCTACTCGATCGTGGTCTTCGACGAAGTCGAAAAAGCCCATCCCGAAGTCCACAACATGCTTTTACAGATCATGGAAGAAGGTCATCTCTCCGATGCCAAAGGGCGCAAGGTGGACTTCCGCAACACCATCATCGTTATGACCTCCAACATCGGCGCAGAAATGATCAAGCGCCAGACCGGCCTGGGCTTCCAAACCAAGCACAGCGAGGCGGCTGAGGATCAGATCCCCTACGAGGAGATGCGCAAGAAACTGAACGACTCGTTGCGCCGATCGTTTCGGCCTGAATTCCTCAACCGCCTGGATGCCGTGATCATCTTCCGGGCCTTGAACAAGGAAGACATCAAGCAAATCGTCCATCTGGAACTGAACAAGGTGGCCGAACGCCTGAAAGAGCACAACCTCACCCTGGTGGCCGCCCCAGAAGCGCTTTCCACCCTGGCCGATCTGGGCTTCGACTCGGAATTCGGCGCCCGACCTCTGCGGCGCGTGATCCAGCAAAAAGTGGAAGACCCGCTCTCCGACAAACTGTTGGCCGGCGAGTTCCAGAACGGTGACACCATCCTAATTGCCGTCGAGGACGGCGAGATTGTGCTCAATAAAGCCGAGGAAAATCTGGCAGAGATGAGCATGTAGTAAGCTTGCCAAGCCAGAGAACTCCCAAAGACACAAAACAGGCCGGCCCGTTCTCGGGCTGGCCTGCTGTTTGTGACACAAAAAAGCAGGAATGGCTCTCACACAAACGATGCTTGGGCATACCAGCTGAGCCTTGGAGTTCGAGGCGATCGCAAGCCAGCCCAAGCTGTCCTTACCCCCCAGGCGGCTTGGCCGGCGAGACGCCACCCGCTATCAGATGCTCCTTAGAGGCTTGCCTGGTTTCAGCTATGACCGAGCAGGAACCGTTCGTCTATCGGTTGGCCAGGCGCAACCGTCGGACCAAAACGATCACGACCAGCAGGGTGAGCGTGATCACCATCAATCCTGGTGCGCCGGTTTGATCGAGGAAGCCAGTTTGTGGCAAAAGCGTAGAGGTGGGCAGGACGGTCGCTGTCAGCTGGGCCTGTGCAGCCTGAGTCAGGGCGGCAGCCACCGTGGCCGTGGCCGGATCTGGAGTGGCCATCATCGCGGGGGTCGGTTGTTGAACCACCGGTGTTTCGGTGGGAGCCAGAGTTAGGGTGGCCATAGCTTGCATGGTGAGGGCGTCTGCAATGGCCGTTGCGGTCAAGCCCTGGCTGACCAACAGCTGCTGCGCCACCAGCGTCGCCTGCTGGCTCTGGCGGACAGCTGCCTGGCGGGGCAAGATGACCAACCCATAAACAGCGATCAGGGCGATCGAGATCAGAACCAACCCACCGAGGATCGCCGCCGCAATGAGAAAGGTGCGATTCCCCGACTCTTCCGGTGGCTGTTCCTTCTCTTCAGCCCAGGGGGTCAATTCCTCATCTTGTTCGAACATGGGCCACTCTCCTAAAAATTAGTTTTTGGAGGCGTTGACGTTTGGCGCACGCAGGACGGCGCCAGGCAATTATCCCACAACTTCCAGATTTGCCAGAGGGACAAGCAGCTCCTCGTTGGTCTCTAGGCGTACCTCAGCGGCCGGCGCGCGCAGGCCGCTGGGCAAGGAAACCGCCTCCTCATACAGCCGAACAATGGACCCGATGGCGCCGTATCGTGTGCCGGCCCGCAGGCGCACCTGCTGCCCTTCGGCAAAGGCGATCACATCTGCTGGAGGAACCGGCTCGATCGCCACCGGTAGGGGGATGATCACCTCAGGGCGTGCTCCGCTGAATCGATCGGTGCTCTCGGCGTTAACGGAAGCCTCGCGCTTCACGTTGGTGCTCAGCAGGCGATAGGCAGCGCTGTTCATCGGGATGTGACCAAAGCCATCGGTCACCAGGATCGGATAGCGCATCTGCAAGGCCAAGGGAAGGAGCGGGGGATTCAAGCTCGATAGGATCAGGCCACGCACAGGCAACTCGGCGGCGGTGTTCAACGTTTCCGCGTCGTGCACGATCCCGCCCAAGATCACCATGCCGCGTAGGCTCACATCCAGGCGATCGGGCCGGAGCACTGTATCCGGAGCGTCCATAAGATTGAATAAGACCCCGCTCTCGATCCGCCCGTTGCCCCACACGCCCTGGATCAGTGCACCCGCTGTTTGAATCACAACCCCACGGTCGGGGATCACCTCGATTACCTGGCCGGGCAGGCCGGCCCGTAGCACCAAATTCACCTCGCCGACCTCAAGCAGGACGCGCCCGCCTCCCGCCACAACCACCCGCCCATCGCGTGGAGCGCGCACTTGGCGAGGAAACGGCCCGCGCGTCATGGCGATCAACGAATTGGCGATCAATTCATCGCCCTCCTTGCAAACAATCAAACGGTCAGCTGTAGCAGGCGAGACGCCCAGCTTACGAGCCACATCGATCAAAAGATGCTCACGCGCCCAGCGCGCCTCGGCGACCACATCCCCGGCCGAGAGGCGTTGATTCAAGCGAGCGTGTAGTACGCCGGGTACCGGCAAGAGGCGCTTGCGTTGAATGGTGGTCAGGGGAAGGATATGTAGGACGGGCGCAAGCATGGGTTAGCCTCCCAACGTCCAGAGCCATTTCTGGAAGAGTTCACGTCGCCGAACGGGATCCGCCGGCAGCGGAATCGGACGTCCACGAGCGTCGATCACCACCCCCAGCGCACCGCCGTTGACCGTAACCGTCTTGCTCTGACCAGGACCGAAGCCTACATCGGCGCGGCGCAGCGGTTGCAGCGATAGGCGTGCCGTTTGACCCACTGTAAGGGGAAGGGTTTCCAGCGCGCCTTGTCGGATCTCCAAACGGGCTTCGTTCCCGTCCTCATAGCGCAAGCGGACCCGCAGGACGGGAGTTCCGTAGTGAGCATCGCTCACCACCGAGACCGTGGTCCCTAGGTTTTGGAAAGCGCCTGACTCGAGGACATGTACTGGCAAGATAGCGTTCCAGCTGGCGGCGACCCCCAGCAGAGGAAGGACGTTATATCGGTCGAGCAACACTTGGGTGATCCCAACCGGCTGGATGGCATCCAACAGCAACAGCAGATTCTGGCCGGGTGTCGTGCCGTCGGTCAGCGGGCCCCCGCTGGCAAACAGAAATTCCAGGCGAGGCATCAAGTCTGGGCGTAGGACAGGGGCGTTTTCGGGAAAATCTCGTCGGGCGGCTTGAATCGCCAGGTAGAGCATCTGACGTGAAATGGCCTGGGCAATCGAGCGATCTTCGGGGGTGGCAGGGATGATGGAAGGGTAAAGGACCCGTTGGTAGATGGCGTTGCGCATGCTGCTTTCTGAGATATCTAAGGAAAGCCAACGCATAAAGTGATCGAGCGGGATCTGGTGCAAGATAGTTGCCAGATTCTCCCCTAGCCCGTATTGGGGATAGACCCGCAAACACAGATCGCCGTCAAATCCAGCCAGGACGTGGGCTGAGGAGGCGCCTAACCCCACGTTTAGAACCCCGCTGCTGGCTCCTGTTAACCGACTCAAGAATCTCACAATGCGGCCGGCGGCATGGGCGGTCGGCAGCAGATGTCCCTTGGTCCAGCCGGCCAATTCTTCCATCCCATTGAGCTGCTTGCGGCGGATGAGGTTGACCAGATGAGCCAGCTCATGCATCGCCGGACTCACGTCCTCCGTGTCGAGCGACGGGCGCACGTTTGGACTGATACGGAGTGCCGAGCTGAGGGGGGCCAGCAATTCTTGAACGTTTTCAGCCAGGCTGCTGTTGCCGGCAAAGAGGATAGCTGGACGTCGCTCGTTGGGCATCAGGTAGCAGGCCAACCCGACGATGTCGAGCATCTGTTGTATGGCGTGCGAGGCGCCGCCATCGGTGCCACCGGTCACGATGATCAGGTCGGGACGGGCGCGCAGCAGGGCATCGATCTGCTCGTCTGGGTGTCGGCGATCGTTCAAGCTCAGGCGTTCCACGATCTGGCCATACGTGCTCTCTGCTAGACGCCGGGCCGACTCCAGCGAGACCTCGGCTAGCAGACCGACGATAGCAATGCGCAGCGCCGACCCAGCCGATACCGTCGCCACCACTGCATCCACGCCGGAGCCATCGGCCTGCGTCGGCACGATCAAGCGCCGTTGCGGATCGAGTAGGACCCGGCCGGTGATGTTTTGGACGCGTTCGATCGCTTCTCGAATCCCTAGGCCGATGTCTTTGTAGGGGGCTTCGGCTGTGCTTCGTGCTTGACCGGCAGCCAAAAAGCGATAAACCCCCTCCACTACGTCAAATAGCACGGCTCGCGTGGTAGAGGGGCCAACGTCAATTGCTAATAATGAGTTTCCTTCAACCAATGAGATCGGCATCGAGCGGTCTCCTGCCGCAGCGAGATAGGCGATTGAGGCTACCACCCAAATAGGGAGAGCATAGCCTGCACACGTTCGACCAGGGCCGTCAGGGCAGCCAAGTATACTCCGGCAAATAGGGCGCCGAAGGCGAGCGCTAGGAACAATTTGCCCATCCAGGAGGCAATCTCAACCACAGGGTTGCGCCGAATGGAACCATCCCGTTGACGACGCGCACCGAAATGGAAGTACGCCAAGGTGGAAATGGTCCCGATCAGCATGACGGCGCCGTTGAACAGGGCCTCGAGCGGGTTTATCCCACGCTCGGCCAGGGCTATCAGATCAAATGGCTCGCTAGCCGCCAGGAGTTGGGGAACCAGGGTGCCCTGGACAGCGCCAAGGATGGCCACGGCTGCGCCGGCCCCAACCAGATAGCCCACTGCCGGCCCTCCTAACCAGGCCAAGCGCGAGGAGATCCGCATAAGCAGCAGCGTTCCAAGCACTAAGGGAACGACCAACAGGCTGCGCTCAAGCATCGGAGCTTGCGCCAGAGGAAGGATCAGGTAGGGCCAGAGCACCTGGTAGAGCATGACAACAGCCACATAGCCGGCGGTGACGCCCACAAAGATGTGCACGGCAAATCGAAATAAGGGAGTATCGCCAAACAGGTAGCTGAATACCATTACGGTGAGCAGGAAGCCAACCAAGCTGGAGAGAAACTCGGGATTCAGCATCACTCTTCTGCCTTGTTTGGAGAGTAGCGTCCACGAACCCGAGCCACCAAGCTCACTATTCCACCCAACAAGATCAGTAAGACGACTAGAGATAGGGCGATGTGATAGGCGTTCCAATAGGCGCTCACTGGGCTGCTTAGGTTGCTCGTGGCTTCAAAAGCGGCACCCACCGGGAGTCCGCTCAATAATCCATGTGCTTGGCCGGAGAGCAGGTAGGGTTGGATGAGGGGAGCTGCCTGGGTGCTGGCGATAACGACCAGGAAATTTCCCTGGCGCTGATCGCCTGTCTGTTCGATCCACGCTCGGGCAAGGCCGGCTTGGTCGGTGAGCAGGATCATGGCACGATAGTCGGAGAACCGCTGGACGGCCTGCAGAGCTGGGCGATTCCAGAGTTCGGACGGCAGCGCCAACCGAGGATAGAGGGCAAAGGTGCGAATGCCCACCACACCGCCAGGCAGGTAGCCAAGGCGAATAAAGGTGTTCTCTAGGGAGGGATATCGCTGTTCCAGGCGAGTCAGGAATCGCTCCGCCAGGGCCATGCCGGTGGGTGAGGTGGAAAGGGCAGTGATGTTGGGTGAGCGCAATCCAAGCAAACGATCCACGAAGGGAATCGCTACGGCCTCTAGCTCGCCGGCCAGGGCCGGCTGATAATCGAAGATCATCAGCAGGGGTGCGTTAACTGGCAGGGCATCTAGCACCTGTAGAGCGCGATTGCTTTCGATAGGCAGTCCGACAGGCAGAGGAATGGCGCGGAAACCGACGATTTGTACAGCAAGGACCGTTAGCACTAACAGAGTTGCTAGGGCCCATCGTAGTGTTTTCTGCGAGGCGATGAGCAAGCTGCTGCGGATGGGTTTGGGTTGGGCTTCGGTGTTGAGTATTTGTTCGAGCAACAGAGCATCGGCTTGTTGGGCCTCACTGGCTTGAAGCAGCAAGCCTTGGGGTTTGGGTTTGCCGGAGATGAGCACATCGATCGGAGGTAACACACCTTGCAGGCCGGCTAACGGACCGCTAACTTCTATTGGAACGTCTTCTTCAAGGGATGTTGGCGCACCGGTCAACACGGTTTCCACGGGACGCATGGCTTGCACCCAGGAGGGCAGCTCGGCCGGAGCGAGATCTTCTAAGAAAGGTGGTTTGGGCTCCTCGGCCGGAGTGATAGCCGAGAGCCATTCGGGCATTTCAAGCGAGAAGATGTCTTCGCTGGCGGCTGGGCGTGCTTCTTCTTGAGGGGCGAGGAAGGCCGGACTGCGCGGAAGTTCGGTTGGAGCTGCGGGCGGCGTCGGAGCAGTGGTGGAGGCTTCTTCTCGGGCGAAGGAGGCGAGATACTCGGGCAGGGCGGTTTCCACCGGACCCGCTGGCTCGGTTTCTGCGCCGAATGGCGGGGGGCCGGCCTCGCTGGGTTTGGAGCTACGTGGCCAATCGGGGAGGTCGGCCTGCTGGAAGGGTTCAACCTTCGGCGGAGGCGCCGTTGCTGCTTGGAGTTGGCTCAGCCAGTCGGGCAAGGCCGAATCAGGGGGAGCGGCTTGGAGAGGTAGAGTCGGCCCCTCGCCTGGGCCGGTCGAGGGCAAGTGGTCTAAGGGGAAGGAGGGTTCTGTGGAAACGGGAGCAGTTTCTGCCGGCGCAGCGGTTTCGACCGCAGATTTCAGCCAATCGGGCAAATCAAAGGTGTCTTCGGCAGGCAAGCCGCGGTCTTCTGCTCGGGTCAGGGCTGCTTCGGGTTCGGTCATGCCGGCAAACCAGTCGTCGAGCGACGTGCCGGCAGCCGGTGCGAAGGGAGAGACGGCCGGCAGTGGAGTTTCTTCTGTTGAAGGGGGTGGTTGGGGTGCAGCTGTTTCTGCCGTCGCTTGATTTAGCCAATCAAGCAATTCACCCGTAGCCGGAGGAGTTGGTTCTTCGAGGAAGGGTGAGGTGGTAGGAGGCTCTGCCGAGGGGGGTGATGGTTCGTCTAATCGTGAGAGCCAGTCAGAGACCTCGTCCAGCGGTTTGGCTTCCTCTTCAGGGCCCCGAAGCCAGGACATCAAGTCCGCTTCTTCCGCCTCGGGCGCAGAGATTTGGGCAACGCCGCCTAGTTCGTCAGGAGCGAATGCTTCGGGGGCGAATTCTTGGAAGGTGAAGGCCGGTGGGGTCGGTGGGGGTGATTCGGCGAGGGCTGACGGAGGGGAGAATTGCTCGCGCAACCAATCGGGAAGTTCTTCGTCTTGGGCTTCGTCTCGAGCCACCGCTTCGAGACCGGCTAACCACTCGGGGAGGTCCGACGAGGCGGCGGGTTCGGCAAGAGGCGTTTCTCTTTTTTCTGGTTTTTCTTCTTGATCGGTGGTTGTAGAGCGAGCGGCCTCGCGGGCCTGACGCAACCAGTCGGGCAGCATAGGTTCGAGTTCGGAGGTGGATTTTTCTGTGGGCACCAGGCCAGGACGAACACGCTCTTTATCGACAATGGGATGAAGAGCATGCTGGCAGAAGAAGCACCGATCTTGCTCGGGAGGGTTTGGCGTACCGCAGTTGGGGCACAGGATCTCGCTCATGTTTTCTCACCATAAGGACGATCGAGCGCAAATAGGACGCGCAGGCCCGTCACCAGCGCTCCCAGGGCAACTCCCAGCAATAGGCCACGCAATCCGCCGGCGACCGGGCTGAACAATAACCAGGGGCGCACCCAATCGCTTAGGATGGGTATTTCTCCCAAGAATGGCAAGGAGACAGATGAAAGCAACCAGAGGACCACAATGGCTAAGAACAGGATGGACATCCAATCTGCACGGCGGCGCAGGAGTCGCATGGCGGCGTAGAGGAGCGTGACGGCCAGTAAAGCCATGAGCGAGGCTTCCACCGGTACAATGATGGCTTCTACGGCAACTTGCATCCAGGGATGGGAGGGGCCTCCTAGTACGCCGATGAACAGGGTTGCTAATAAGGCAACCAACAAGGTAAGGCTGTCGAGCGCGCCTGCCTGGCGCCGGCGGACTCGCGAAAAATGGACAGCAAACAAGTTGCCGATGCCCACCAACACGGCAATGCCAGCCAGGATCATCCCCCATTGCAACAATTGCATGCTGATCGATCGCAAGAGGGGGATGGGCAGGATCGATCCTATCAGGATGAGAGCCCCGATAGCGATGGCAAAGGCGGTTGGGACGAGCCATGATTTCATAGCATCCCTACCCCTTTCAGGCCGGCCAGGATCAATAAGGTCAGGATGATCAACCAGCGCAGCACGTCCTGTACTTGTAGGCTAGCACGTTGGAACGCCTCTTGACCGACATAGGCTGGAGCTGCAAAGAGTTCTTCGCCGACCAGCGGCTCTGAAGTGCTGGCAAAGAAGATCGCTTGGGCAGAGGGCTCCATCGCCGCTGCGATAAGGGAGGTGTTGGCGCGTTCGGCGGCATCGGCCAAGAGCCCGGCTTCGGCCCCGAAATCACCGATTACGATGTTGGTCGAGACGTTTTCTTGGGAAATGACGCTCATCGCTCCAGCGGCATAGGAAAAGGGGGTCAGGCCGCTCAGCTGAGCCTGGTTGGGCTGAAATCGTTCTTCTTCGCCGGTAGCTTGGTGTGCCGTTTGAAGGGTGTCGTGGGAGAGGAGCGCTAGAACGGCGTCGCCAGAAGTGGCGATCGGGGGACGGTCGCCAATGGAAGCCCCTTCTCCGATCTTTCGCAACAGAGCTAAGGCAGCAAATGAGGCGGCACCGCGTGGTAGGAGCAGGTCGCCGTGACCTAGAGCAAGGTGCAGACGAGTCCCTTCTTCCACCGAGATTGCCGTCGCTCGGCGCAGACGGGAGAAAGCGGGGATGTTGCGCAGAGTGACGGGCGTTCTGCGTTGTAAAAAGCGCAGGGCCGGCAAAAGCACCGCTGCGATCAGGATCAGCGCTAATGCGACCAAATCGATCATCTCAACTCCTCTTCGCGCAGATAGGCTGCGAAGGCATGGCGTGCCTCTTCATCTTCTAGGAGATCAGCCAGGGCTTCGCTTTGTTCACCGAGCAGTGGACGGGCAATGAAGAGTGCCTGCGCGCCAAGCAAAACAAACGGTGCGCTAGCTTCTAGCAACCAAGCAAACCAATCAGCCAGGTTGAGGTGACGCAGGTGATCGGCCCAGGTCACCCATTCTGCTCGTAGCCTATGCATGTTAAGAGTATAGCACAGTTTAATAAATGAGTGTTGATTGAGATGAGGGTTGAATAGCATCCTGCAATGAAAGTGCTTTTTTGGGCCAGGGATTTTCTAGCAGTTGTCAAGCTGAGTGTGGAGAAGCAGCTAGAGCACATTGAGCGTCCGGGATAGATTCCTATCCCAACCGTCTGAGCAGCGCAACGGCTACATCGCGGAGATTGCTCAGCGCTAAGCCGATCTTTCGATCGTGGAGTGTGCCTTTTGCTCTTGTCGTATTTTTGGCCACCAAATTTGTTAGAGTGACTCTCCTTCTTTAGATTTTCAAAAAATCCATATACCATAAAAACGCCGTAATGCCATATAATTCAGGAACTCAAAAGGAGCACCTGAACGCTAGAACCTCCTCTATACAACATCATCGGTCATCTAGACACGGGCAAACAACGACTGCGAGTCTAGAACAGAGTATCAGCATTTGGCATTCCAGAGAGTATTGCGCTCAAGCCAGATGAACTTACAGACGAAGAACAGGCCATGCCAGCGGAAGACGCAGGCTGCCATCTGCGCCAGCGAGCTGGCCATGCCCTTGCTTCGCCGATCGTAAAAGTCTTGCTGGAGCTGACCTACGCCTCGCCTGCCCAGAAAACCTAGGACAATCTCAAATACCCATGGAGCACGAGGTCTTTATTTCATTTGGCACCAATCTCGGTAACCGGTTGCTCAACCTGCGCACCGCCATCTCGATCTTGGCAGGAGATTGTTGTCGGTGGATTGCGCTATCAAAAGTGTATGAGACCCCACCCTGGGGCTATCTGGATCAACCCCCCTTCCTAAACATGGCCGGCCGAGCGCGCACCTTTCTAGACCCTCAAACACTGTTGCGCACACTCAAGGACGTGGAAGTCTGGATGGGACGCATGCCTACCTTCCGTTGGGGACCTCGGTTGATCGATCTGGATATCCTGTTCTACGACGACCTGGTCCTCGATACGCCTCCCCTGGTCATCCCCCATCCACGTCTGCACGAACGCGCCTTTGTCTTGGTCCCCTTGTTAGACGTCGCCCCCGACTGGCTCCATCCTACCCTCAAGCGCACTGTAGCCGAACTTGCTGCTCAAGTGGATACCAGTGGCATCGTCCTGAGCCCAGAACAACTAGAATAACTGTCATGCCCAAATTGTGATGACTCTTCCCACCATCCTGGCCTATAATAGCTAGAAAGCACACCTTGCTTTCTCTCTACTCCTACTTTACCTTTGCGGAGTTCCCAATGTCCAAGACCGATTGGATCCAACAAGAACTGGACGCCTTGAAAGAACAAGGGCTATATAACTACATTCGTACCATTGGGTCGCCCCAAGGAGCTTGGTTGATCGTAGACGGTCGACGCGTCTTAAACTTCTGTTCCAACAACTACCTAGGCCTGGCCAATCATCCGGCGCTGGTGGCCGCTGCCAAACGGTCGTTAGACGAGATGGGCGTCGGGCCGGCTGCCGTTCGCTCAATCGCCGGGACAACCACCTTGCACGTCGAGTTGGAGAAGCGCCTGGCTGCCTTTAAGGGCGTCGAAGCGGCCCTCACCTTCCAGTCGGGGTTCAACGCCAATCTGGCCACCATTCCGGCTCTGGTGGGCAAGGAAGATGTGATCTTTTCCGATCGCCTAAACCACGCCTCAATTATTGATGGATGTCGTCTATCGGGAGCTAAAATTATCGCCTATGAGCATAACGACGTACACTCGCTCGAGGAACACATCCGAGCAAACTTGAGTCAATATCGCCGCGGCCTGATCGTCACCGATGGGGTGTTCAGCATGGATGGCGATATTGCCCCCCTGCCGGCCATTTGCGAGATCGCTCAAAAATACGACCTGCTGCTGATGGTGGACGATGCCCATGGCGAAGGCGTGCTCGGCCGCGGTGGACGCGGCATCGTCGATCATTTCGGTCTGCACGGCAAAGTGGACGTCGAGGTGGGCACGCTCTCCAAAGCCTTTGGCGTGGTAGGCGGTGTGGTGGCTGGCAAATCGGTCATCGTTGAGTGGCTGCGCCAGCGGGGCCGGCCCTTCCTATTCTCTTCCGCTATGACCATTCCCGATGTAGCAGCCTGCCTGACAGCCCTCGAACTGCTGGAACAGTCCACCGAACTGGTGGACCGTCTATGGGCGAACGCTCACTACTTCAAAGCCGAGATGAAACGCCTGGGCTTCGATATCGGATCAAGTGAGACTCCCATCACCCCCGTCATGCTCGGCGAAGCACCCTTGGCCCAGCAATTCAGCCGTGAACTGCTCGAAGCCGGCGTATTTGCCATGGCGATCGGCTATCCCACCGTCCCGCGCGGCAAAGCGCGTATCCGCGTGATGCTCTCGGCGGTGCACACTCGAGACGATTTAGATCAAGGCCTAGAAGCCTTCCAGACAGTAGGGCGCAAGCTTGGCGTAATCTCCTAAACCTCCCCTCGGCACTCCTCCTTTGCTCCACAGCGACCGGTGTCGGCCGGCTTATTCCCCTCTTGCTTATTGCGAGAGCCAGGGACGCCGACCCTGGCTCTCTCAAGGAGGAGAAGAGAAATCACCTTACGCCCTTATAGTAGCACAATCCTAAATGCAGTGCTTGACGAGAATTCTACGTTTCCTCTACGATTATCCGACAATTTTTATCAACAACGATGCCTATAAGGAGTTCTTACCATGTCCATCCCGTTGGCTGTAGAAACCCATCAACTGGGTCGAGTATACAAAATTCGTGGCAACCGTAAAGAGAAAGTCATCCGCAAAGAACTGGTTGCCTTGGAAAATGTCAACCTAGAGGTGCAACAAGGAGAACTATTTGGCCTGCTGGGTCCAAACGGCGCCGGCAAAACAACCCTGATCAAGATTCTGACCACGCTTCTCGCCCCGACCTCGGGCTGGGCGCGCGTGGCCGGATACGATGTGGTCACCCAAGCAGCCAAAATTCGCCCTCTGATCAACATGGTCTCCGGTGGCGAATCGTCTGGCTATGGGCTGTTGACCGTGCGCGAAAACTTGTGGATGTTCGCCCAGTTTTACGGCATCCCATCTCGAGAGGCCAATCAACGTATCGAACGCCTGATCGAGATGGTAGGCATGTCCGACCGCTTGCACACCAAATCTTCAGACCTCTCGACCGGCTTGCGACAGAAGATGAACATCGTGCGCGGCTTCCTCACCGACCCGCGCGTGCTCTTTCTCGATGAACCCACCCTCGGCCTGGACGTGGGCGCCTCGCGTGACGTGCGCCGCTTTATCCGAGACTGGATGAAGGAAGATCTCACACGAACCATCGTGCTCACCACCCATTACATGGTCGAGGCCGATGAGCTCTGCGACCGCGTGGCCATCATCAACCGCGGGCGGGTCTTGGCCTGCGACACACCGGCCGCTCTCAAACAGCGCCTGCAGCGCGAAGCCCACTTTGAAATCGAAACTGGCTCGCTCAACGGCGTGAACATTAGCATGGTAGAAAGTCTGCCTGGCGTGCGCAAAGCGGTCCTGAGCGGCGCCAAAGGCATGGTGCGCCTGAAATTCACCTTGGCAGAAGAAGCAGCGCTGGCCAATGTGATCAACCTATTCACGCAGCAAGGGGTGAAAATCCTACGCTTGACCAAGCAAGAGCCCACTCTGGAGGATGTCTTTGTGGATTTGGTAGGCCGTAGCATGACAGAAGAGGAAGAGGGCCAAAATGCAGAAGCATGAATCGTCGTCGTCCACTACACATGTCACTCACAAAGATAGCGGATGGCGCCTGTTCCTGCGCACGGTGATCGCCCGCGCCTACCCACGCTTGATCGGTCAGCAACGAGAGCCATCTTGGTTAATCTTTGAAGTGGTCATGCCGATTGGCACGACCATTGCTTACGTGCTGGTCTATAAAGCGCTGCGTGCGCCGGAGGAGTATATCGGCTTTGTGGTGATGGGCGGCGCTATGACTGCCTTCTGGATGAATGTGCTGTGGAGCATGGCCAGTCAATTGTATTGGGAAAAAGAAACCGGCAACCTGGCGCTCTATATCATTGCGCCCAACCCGAAGATGGCTGTCTTGCTCGGCATGGCGTTGGGGGGCATGGCGGCTACGTCGCTGCGCGCCTTGATCGTGATCCTGATCGGATCGCTGCTGTTCGACGTTACCTATCGCGTGACCGATTTCATGCAACTGTTTGCGGTGTTTTTGCTGACTATGGTAGCCTTGTATGGGATGGGGATGATGTTGGCGTCGGCGTTTTTGTTGTTCGGTCGCGAAGCGTGGAATTTGGTCAGTTTGGCGCAGGAGCCGATCTTCCTGGTATCCGGGTTTTTCTTCCCTCTCAAAGCTCTCCCGTTCTGGGTCGGGATCATCGCCTCGATCGTTCCTGTAACTCTCGGCATGGACGCTATGCGACAGTTGGTCTTCCCCTCGGCATTTCCTTTCGGCTTCTTGGACGTGCGCACCGAAATTGCGGTGTTGGCCGGCCTGGCAGTCGTCTTCCTGGTCTCGGCCAAATGGTTGCTGGACTACGTGGAGCGTCTGGCGGTACGCGAGGGCCGGCTTACCGAGAGTCGACGATGAAGCGGAAAGGAGGTCTCGCCATGAATCGTAGTGCCCTGTGGCGTTCGTTCCGTTTGGCTACCTGGTTAGGTTGGCAGATCGAGTCGAATTGGACCGATCCGTTCTTGTTTGCGATCTACTCGATCATCAAGCCGATCACCGGGGCGGCGATCTTGGTGATTATGTATGGTGTGATCACGCAGGGTCGCTTCGAGGATCCGATGTTCCCGTATCTGTATCTTGGGAATGCCTTTTACATTTATGTAGGTTCGATAATGACGGGCGTCTCGTGGGCGGTGATCGACGATCGGGAGCATTACCGCACTCTCAAATACGTTTACGTTGCCCCAATCCATATTCCACTCTACTTGCTTGGGCGCGGCGTTGCTCGATTCTTAACCGGATCGATCGCCGTGGTGATCACGATTGCCGCCGGTGTGCTCTTCTTGAGCGTGCCATTAGACTTCTCTGCCATCCAGTGGGGTCTGTTCTTGCCCACGTTGTTGTTTGGCGTGTTCATGCTGACCATGATGGGCTTGCTGCTGGCCGGCCTAACGCTGATCATGGCCCGCCATGAATTCATTATCGGCGAAGTGACCGCTAGTGCGTTATATATCTTCAGCGGCGCAGCCTTTCCGCTTGAGGTGTTGCCCCCTTGGCTACGTCCGATCGGCTTTGCCATGCCGACCACCTACTGGCTAGAGTTACTTCGCCGTTCCCTGGTAAGCGATGTGGCCCAGGCGTTCCCTACCTTGTCTATATTGAGCAACGCCCAACTGTTGAGCATCTTGATCGGCCTGGGTGTACTGTTCGCCGCCCTAGGTGCGCTGATCTTTTGGTTCTGCGATCGCCTGGCGCGCGAACGCGGCCTGATTGACATCACCACCCATTACTGATGGCGCTTGATTTGGAACACGTCAAAATCCCGCGCCACCACCGTGTTTGGGAAGACAGCTTGCGCCTCAGCCAACACGTCCTTTTCCCGATAGCGGCGCGAGATGTGAGTCAGGATCAATCGCTTGACTTCGGCCCGTAGCGCCAATTCAGCCGCCATGCGAGCCGTTAAATGAGAAAACTGGCGAGCCATCTCGGCTTCCTCGCTAAGATAAGTGGCTTCGATCACCAACGCATTAGCGCCGCGACATACTTCTACCAGATCGTCGGTACGACCCGCATCTCCCACGATCACCAGCTTGGCGCCGCGCTCTGCCGGCCCCAACACATCGTCCGGCGTGACGCGAGTGCCGTTGGCCAGGGTGATCGTCTCGCCGGCCACCAGGCGACCGCGCTCCGGTCCGAAAGGCACTCCCAGCGCATCGGCTTTTTCGGGCAGGAAGGGCCGGCGCGCCTTTTCCTCAAAGAGATAGCCCAAGCAGTCCGGCCCACGATGGGTGACGGGGAAGGCTGTCACCGTAAACTCGTCCGCTTCAAAGAACGTGCCTGGCTGAATCTCGATCAAGCGCAAGGGCATAGGAGGTGGATTGCCACGCAACACCACCCCATAGAGCAAATCGTGAATGCGCTCCAGGGTTTGCCGTCCGGCGTAAATTTCTAGCTCGTCGATCGCTTCCCAGCGCAGAAAGGTCGAAAGTAACCCTCCCAGGCCGAGGATATGATCGAGATGGCCATGGGTGATCAAGATGCGGTTCAGGTGTTTGAATCCAATGCCAGCCTGCAAAATCTGGCGTTGAGTCCCCTCACCACAATCCACCAAAAAACGATATTCGTTATGGGTGACGATCTGAGCAGAGAGGCCGCGTCGGGCCGAAGGAGCAGAAGCAGAGGTTCCAAGAAAGAGCAACTCAAACAAGGCGTATCCTCAGGGCTGCCGCAAGAACCAGACTTGCGAGGCAAGGAATGAACTAGGCGCCACAATTTTACCTTAAGAAAAACCGACCATTTGTGCTATAATCTTTTTATCACGTTGAGTGGTCTTGTGAGTTGCCGATGCCTAGGTCAAGCGGAAAGTCGTCCAAATCTCACAGCCCATCCAGAGGGCCGGCCGGCGGGCGGAAATCGCCCCCCGCTTCTTCTCAGCCGGCTCCTGCGCCTTCTGCGGCGCTCTCCTGGTGGCACCAATTATCGCCGGAGCGCAAGCTGGACATCGTAGGCATGGCCCTTTCCGGCAGCGGTGCGATCTTGCTGCTCAGCTTGTTGGCCGTCCAGCGCAGCCCTTTGATCGGAGGGGCGATCCGTCTGCTCTCACAACTGGTTGGGTGGGGCATCTATATCCTTCCCATTGCCCTGTTGGCCTTCGGTTTGTGGCTGGTATTCCGTCGCATTGAAACCCTGCCGCCGCTCACCTTGGAACGCGCCATCGGCAGCCTGATTTTCTTCTTCTGGTTGCTGATCGTCTTCCACGCCTTCTTTCCCTTAGATCAATCCCTGCTGGCAGCGGCCGATGGACGAGGCGGCGGTTGGATTGGCAGCCTGCTCCACCGCCTGCTCTGGAACCTGCTGGGGGTTGCCGGCGCAGGAATTGCCTTGTTGGCCTGGTTCCTCATTGCTTTGATGTTGACCTTGGACCTCTCGGCAAGCGACCTAGCGGCCGCGCTTGCGCCCCTGTTTGCACGCACCCGCGCCTCCCTTGCCGCCTTCTGGAGACGCCTGACTCGATCCCCCACACCCACCCCTCCATCAATCCAAGTCAACGGTTTCCAACCCCTCACCCCATCGCCCATACAGACGACCGAGGCCCGTCCGCCGATGCCCATCGTCCCTAAAGTGGGCCTAGCGGAGCCGATAGTCACTTGGCAACTGCCCTCGATCGCCACCATCCTCGACCCGGCCGTCACTCCTTCGGTGAATGAGGAGTTCATTCAAAAACGGGCTCGCCTCATCGAAGAGACACTGGCCTCCTTGGGTGCGCCGGCCCAGGTCGTTGCCATCAGCCGTGGCCCCACGATCACCCAATTCGGCGTCGAGCCGCTTTTCATCGAGACCCGCAACGGTCGGATTCGGGTGCGCGTTAGCCGCATCGCCGCCTTGGCCGACGATCTGGCCCTGGCCTTGGCCGCGCCGCGCATCCGCATTCAAGCCCCTGTTCCCGGGCAGAGTTACGTCGGCATCGAAGTCCCCAACGAAGAAATGATCCTGGTCTCCCTGCGAGATATCCTAGAAAGCGAGATCTTTCGACGCAATCGGAGCCCTTTGCAGATTGCTCTGGGTCGAGATGTAGCCGGCCACCCGATCGTGGCCGACCTAACAGCCATGCCCCATCTGCTGATTGCTGGCACCACTGGCTCCGGCAAATCTGTGTGTGTGAACGCCATCCTTACCACCCTGCTGCTCCACAACACCCCCAACGATCTGCGCCTGTTGCTGGTCGATCCCAAACGGGTAGAGTTGACCGGCTACAACGGCATTCCGCATCTCCTCGCACCGGTAGTGGTCGAGATGGAACGTGTTGTAGGCGCCCTCCAATGGATCATGCGCGAAATGGATCGCCGGTATCGTGAATTTGCCCGCATCGGCGTCCGCAACATTTTGGACTACAACCATCGGGCCAGCGGCCTGGGGATCAAAAAACTTCCCTACTACGTAGTGGTGGTTGACGAACTTGCCGATCTCATGATGATCGCCCCCGAAGAGACCGAGCGCATCATCACCCGCATCGCCCAACTAGCGCGCGCCACTGGCATTCACCTCATCCTGGCTACCCAACGCCCCTCGGTAGACGTGGTGACCGGCCTGATCAAAGCCAACTTCCCGGCGCGCATCGCCTTTGCCGTGGCCTCCGGCGTGGATAGTCGCGTGATCCTCGATCAACCCGGCGCCGAACGCTTGCTCGGCCGCGGCGACATGCTCTATCAGGCCCCTGATGCTGCCTCGCCGGTTCGCCTACAGGGCGTGTTCGTCTCCGACCAAGAAATCCAGCGCTTGGTAAATTTCTGGCGAGCCCAAGCTGCTGCAACGCCCTACCTCACCTCATCCTCTGGTCCAGTGGACGCACCCTCCTTAGATGGCATACCTCTCAAACAGATCCCGCTCTTTGCCGATTTGGTAGCCGATTCTGAGGAAGACCCTCTGCTCAGCGAAGCCATTGCCATCGTGCGCAAAGAAGGCAAAGCATCGGTCTCCATGCTGCAGCGCAAGTTGCGCATTGGCTATACCCGTGCCTCACGCCTCATCGATCGCTTAGAAGAAAAGGGCATCGTCGGCCCTCCAGAAGGCCTTTCCCAGATCCGTCGCGTCCTAGGAACCGACGACAACCCTTCAACGACCATCTCTCCCTCTCGAAACGATCTCTCCAAGAAAGACAAGCAAACCTACTCCTCTGAAGCACCCACGATAAATCCAACCACTGATCTTGCCCCCGGAACAACAGGAAACATACCAGAAGGGAAACCTTCCTGAGGCAAATGCACTTCCCATCAACCCGCTAGGCTAGCTCGATGGAGGCAGGCATGGATAGCAGCGAGAGAAAGCCCAGAGACATCTCACCCCTGATAGGTACCATGCCCTTATTATTGCACAATTGGGAGCGGCTAAATTATAGGTTCGATAAACTCATGAGCAGGATAGCTGGAAAAACGCTGCTTGTGCCATGGACGTCGGTTGAAGCAGGACATCAAACGTTTCCAGGCTGCCTGCAAGGCTTCTGGATCACGCGACAAGAAAACAGCGCGAACGTCGCGCCAGGCGAGCGAGATCCTGGCCTCGCTCGGCGTTCTTCCCTTCGGGGTCGGTTTGTGCTTGGGACCCTGCCTCCACCCCGCCGTGTCACGTGACTCACATGGGAACACGTCGATCACAGAGCCTCCCCGCGTCTTTGTGTCTCTGTGTGAAAAAATTCCCTTTTTATCCACTCCCTGCACAATTGCCAAGCTCCCTGTTGCACACTATACTATACTATAATAGAAAACATCTGGCCATCTAGCTCGTCTTAAGTATGACACCTTTAGAATAGGTCTTTGCGTGGTGATGGTTAATCCTCAACCAACCCATTCATCCCACCAATCTCAACCGGGAGAGACCCCTCTGGATACCCGTCGCATCACTCAATCCCTGGACGAGGGAAACAGCTCGTCGCGCCGTCAATTACCGTCGGGCTTCATCCTGGCCAAACGCTATGAGATCCAGGAGGTGATCGGAGTAGGCGGAATGGGCTCGGTCTATCGCGCCCGCGATCTCCACTTTCCCAACATCGTCAAACTGGTCGCTGTCAAAGAAATGGTCAACCTGGCCACCGACCCTGAGATGCGCAAGGCGATTATCCAGAACTTTGAACGGGAGGCTAACATTCTGGCTACTCTCAATCACCCCTCCATTCCCCGGATATACGATTACTTCTCTCAGGACGATCGCTCCTACCTAGTCCTGGAATTCATTTCCGGCAAAGATCTAGAAGCGATCATCAACGAGACGAAGGGCTTCCTCCCCGAAGAACAGGTTCTCGCTTGGGCTATCCAGCTGTGCGATGTGCTGGACTATCTCCACAACCACAACCCGCCGATCATCTTCCGTGACATGAAACCCTCAAACGTCATGCTTAATTTCAACGGCGATGTCATCCTAATTGACTTTGGTATCGCCAAAATCTTTCAGAGCGGCGTCAAGGGAACGATGATCGGCACTGAAGGCTATGCCCCCCCTGAACAATATCGCGGCGAGGCCACCCCTTTAGCCGACATCTACGCTCTAGGGGCGACACTCCACCACGCTTTAACTAAGCGCGACCCACGCCTAGAACCGCCCTTCTCGTTTGCCGAACGCCCGATCCGCAAAATCAATCCTGCCGTCTCAGCCGAATTCGAAGCAGTGATCAACAAAACCTTGGAATACAAGATGGAGGATCGTTTCCGCAGCGCAGCGGAAATGAAAGAAGCCCTGATCAACGTCGGTCGTAAGACGGGTATACTGAACCGCCTCCCAACCGCCGGCCTACAATCTACGACGATCAAACCCATATGGACCTTCACTTGCGAAGACGAGATTCGCGGCTCGTCCACCATCTTCCAAGGAATCCTCTTCATCGGCTCCTACGACAACAACCTCTATGCCCTAAACGCTGCCGATGGCAAGCTGATTTGGAAATACCCCACCGATGGAGGGATCGTCACTCGGCCGGCCATCTATCAAGATAGCGTGTACATCGGCTCGGGGGACGCGCGGCTTCACGCAGTAAGCATCCGATCGGGCAAAGTGCTCTGGACCTACTATACCAAAGGCCCAATCCACTCTTCCCCACGCATTGCTGAAGGGCACGTTTTCTTTGGGTCAGACGATCACTGTCTATATGCTGTCAACCTGAACACCGGCCGCCTTACCTGGAACATTCAAACCAGTGGAGTAATTCGATCCACACCGTTCATTGCCCACGAACGCATTTACGTAGGCAACGAGAGTGGCGATTTCTACGCCTTCGACTTTCGGGGCGAGATCAAATGGCGCTTTACGGCCAAACGCGGCATTACCGGATCGCCGATCGTGGTTGATCAGACCGTTTACTTCTGCTCCTTAGACGGTACGCTCTATGCCCTAGACGCTTTGCACGGATGGTTGGTTTGGCGATTTCGCCTAGGAAAAAGTTCGGTGGTCACGCCGGCTGTGTCTGAAAACATCATCATCACCGGCGCTGCGGATGGGTTTATTTATGCAGTGGATATCCAGAATGCTCGAGAAGTGTGGCGGTTTCGCACCGAGCATCAAGTCAGCGGTTCACCAACCATCTACCGCGATGCGGTGTATTGCGGCTCGGCCGATGGAGTGCTCTATTGCCTGGAATGTCGCACCGGACGTCTGCGCTGGAAGTTTGCCACACAGGGGCCGATCACAGGAACCCCCATGATCTATGATGATATTGTCTATATCGGTTCCAGTGACCGAAACGTATATGCTCTATTTGCTTGAGAAGGAGTTGCCGTGCTTGATGCTTTCCGTCGGTTATTTCAAAGGCGCAAAACCGCTGTGGATGTATCCACCGCCCCCCTCACGCCGGACCAGCTTGAAGCCATTACAGGGACGATCGGCCCGCGCACCGATCCCCCACAGCTGATCGCTGCTTGTGGGCAATCGGTAGGCAAGCAGCGCGATCTTAATGAGGATAGCTTGCTCGCAATCACGGCCACTTTGGCAGGCAACACTAACTTCTTGCCATTTGGCCTGTACATCGTCGCCGATGGCATGGGAGGGCATCAATTTGGGGAAGTAGCTAGCAATGCTGCGATTCGCACAGTAGCTGGCAGCGTTCTGCGCAAATTTCATCCGTATCTCTTTCACCTCAACTCTGAAGTTCCTGACGAGTCCCTGCAAGAAATCATGCAAATCGCTGTGGCCGAGGCCCAGCGCATCATCCAACGCGAAGCTCCTGGCAGCGGCACCACCATGACCGCTGCCCTAGTCCTCGGTCAACAGGTGACCATTGCTCACGTAGGAGATAGTCGCGCCTACCTGCTCCACTCCGATGGTCGTGCCGAGGCCATCACACGTGATCACTCCCTGGTCAAACGCTTAGAAGAACTGGGACATCTCACCCCGGCCGAAGCCGAGAAATACCCTCACCGCAATGTCCTGTACCGTGCTCTCGGACAAGGGGATATCCTCGAACCAGATATTTTCACCCTTCCATTTCCTCGCAATGGGTTCTTGATGTTGTGTAGCGATGGACTATGGGGAGTTATCCCTGAACCTGAGATCGTTCGCATCGTTCAAGAGTCGGCCACCCTGCAGCGCGCCTGCCAGGCTCTGGTCTCGGCTGCGAACGCAGCCGGCGGACCAGATAACATTAGCGTGATCCTCGTTCAGCTATTGACCTAAAAACCACCTATGAATCCCAGACCCGATTTCTACGCTATTCTAGGGATTAGCCGGGATGCTACCCCCGAGGAAATTCGGCGTGCTTATGTTGAGGCCGCTCGTCGCTTACATCCGGACAAGAACGTGGCTCCAGGGGAAACCGAACTCTTCTTGGAGATTCAGCAAGCCTATGAGACCTTATCCGATCCGAAGCGGCGGAAAGCCTATGATGCCACTCTGCCGCCGGCCGAGTCGACCTCAAGCATTCTCACTCCCGAAGTGATCTTCAGCCGACCCCAATTGGTGCGTTTGAACGAACCCCAGTTGATCTACGTCCTGCTCACCCTACGCCCCAGCCCGGAACAACTCTCTCTACCGTTGCCTGCGCTCAATGTTTGCCTGGTGCTCGATCGATCTACTTCGATGAAAGGGGTGAAGATAGACCTACTCAAGGCGGCCACCATCCAGTTCCTGCGCAGCGCGCGCCCAGAGGACATTGTTAGCGTGGTCGCCTTCAGCGACCGAGCAGAGGTGATCATCCCGGCTTCCTATTACCGCGATCGGTTGCGGCTGGAAACCCTAGTTCGCAACATCCAACCCTCCGGTGCCACCGAGATCTTTCAGGGCCTGCAAACTGGCCTGGCCGAAGTGCAACGCGCCTACAACAATCAACGTATCAACCACATTATCCTGCTCACCGATGGCTACACCTATGGCGACGAGCAAGCCTGCCTAAACCTGGCTGAAGAAGCCATGCGCAACGGGATCGGAATTAGCGCCTTCGGATTGGGCACTGAATGGAATGACATCTTCCTCGATCAACTGGCCGGCCGGACAGGCAATACCAGCGCCTACATCGCCCATCCAAAAGACATCCAAAAATTTCTGCTCGAAAAATTCAAGGAACTCACCAACATCCTGTGCGATGAAGTTGTCCTGATGGGTGAATTGAGCCAAGGGGTGCAGGTGAATTACGCCTTTCGTCTTCAGCCCCAGCCCGGACCTATCCCCTTTCATCACACCACCGCTCTGGGCACCGTGATCAGAAGCGAGGGACTAAGTGTCTTATTTGAATTTCTCATCCATCCCTCCGCCCTAAATTCCTCTCCCTTGACACTTTGGAGCGGTCGAATCAGAATTTCTATGGCCTCTCAACCGATTCCACCGCCTCCTATTCCCTTGCGCCTGGAGCGCCTCGTCGAAGAAGACGCTTCCCCCGAGCCACCTCCGCCAGCAATCGTGCAGGCTCTCTCGCGCCTCATGCTCTACCGCCTATACGAACAAGCCCGTCAAGACATCCAGGCCGGCCATCACGAACGGGCAACGCGCTTACTCAAAAGCCTTGCCGAACACCTTATTCGGCAAGACCAACATCAACTGGCCCACACTGTCCTGCTCGAAGCAGAACACCTCCAGCGTAAGCGCACGTTTTCTCTGACTGGAGAAAAAGAGATCAAATATGGCACGCGCGCATTGTTATTACCTCCCCCAGGGAGTAAGCAAACATGAACATTTGCAGCAAATGCCTCTGCCCGAATCCGGTGGGTGCTCTTTTCTGTGCTGAATGTGGCGCATCCTTGATCCCCACAGAGCTGACGACCCAGTCATTTCGCACCGATCGTTTCGATGCTTCTGCCGACGGCGCGATCGTTTCGCCTCCTCCCATTACCCTTCCCCATCGAGACCAAGCTTGGGCATCGCTGCACTTGATCGAGAGCGGTCACATTTTGCCCCTCGCCGACCGCAACGACTACACCCTCGGACGATACACTGAAGGCCAACCGATCCTGCCTGATATCGATCTCTCCCCTTATCAAGCCTACGCAGCAGGAGTTTCGCGCCTCCACGCCCTGATCAAGCGTGAGGGCAAACGCGTGATCATTGTCGATCTGGGTTCTTCCAATGGAACCTACGTCAACGGGAAGCGACTAACAACCCGCACAGAACACCTCCTGAACCATGGCGACATCATAGCGCTTGGCAAACTCAAACTTCAAATCCTACTACACTGATTAGGAAGTATCCTATGCCACACTTAGTTCTGTTACATCTTGCCGGCGAAGAAGCCATTGTCGGAGAAGTAGACGAACTGCCCAAGCCTACTGATAACATCATCACCGTGAGCCATCCTCGCCGTCGCGATGGCAAGGACATCCACTACATCGACTCGCGGGCGGTCAAGGTGATCTGGCCTTTGGCCCGGATCAGCTTTATCGAAGTGCTTGGCGAAGAAGAAGGCGAACAGATCATCAGTTTCGTGAGAGAATAACATGCCCGACGATTTTGAACGCCGAAAGATCCTGATTGTTGACGACGAAGAGCGCATAGTGCGCTTCATCCGCATGAACCTGGAGCACGATGGCTTTATCGTAGCCGATGCCTTCAGCGGCAAAGAGGCCATCAGCAAACTGCGCGACTTCAATCCTGACCTCATCCTGCTCGATGTCATGATGCCCGACATGGACGGGTTTGAGGTGCTCGAGACGCTGCGCGAATTCACCAATGTGCCGGTGATCATGCTCACTGCCAAAGGTGAAGAAGACGATCGCGTGCGCGGCCTCGAGTTGGGCGCCGACGATTACATCACCAAGCCGTTTAGCCCTCGGGAGCTGGTCAGCCGTATCAAGGCCGTCCTGCGCCGCACCGAAGGCGTGACCGGCTCCATGCACGGCCTGATCGAAGTGGACGAACATCTCAAAATTGACTTTGACCGACGAGAAGTTTGGCTGGATGGCAAACTGGTTAAGCTGCGCCCCACCGAATATCGTCTCCTCTATCACCTGGTCCAAAACGCCGGCTGGGTGGTCTCACACGATCAATTGCTTCAAAAAGTGTGGGGCTACGAATATCGGGATGAGCCGCACTACGTCCGTCTCTACATCAACTATCTACGCCAAAAGCTGGAGAAGGATCCCTCCAACCCCAAATACATCCTCACCGAACGCGGCGTTGGCTACCGCTTTGTGGACTTTCGTCGCAAAGCGGCCGGCAGCGAGAAAGAAACTCCCTGATCGATTTTAATGAAACCCTCCGTCTGCGAGCGTCTGATCCAGCTCAATCGCCGCTTCTACGAACAATTTAGCGCGGAATTTTCGGCCACCCGCCGCCGGCTCCAACCCGGCGTCTCCCGCGTCCTTGACACCCTCCACGGAAACGAATCCATCCTCGACCTCGGCTGTGGCAATGGCGAACTCGCTCGTGCCCTCCTCCACCGCGGCCATCGCGGCCCCTACCTCGGCCTCGATTTCAGCCGGCCCCTGCTCTCCGAAGCCCAACTTGCCCCTGACACACAGGCTCCGATCGTTACCTTTCTCCAAATCGACCTCACCCGGCTCACGCCCGACCAAATCCCGCCGCCGCTCTTCCACCCCGATCCCACCTCAGTCAGCCGCTCGGCCTGGATGGTGATCACCTGCTTTGCAACCCTTCATCATATTCCCTGCCAGACATGGCGCTTCCAACTGCTGCAAACGATCCACGCCCTCCTGGCCGACGACGGTCGCTTTCTTCTCTCAAATTGGCAATTTCTCAACAGCGCCCGTTTGCGCCAGCGCATTCAACCCTGGGAACGGATCGGCCTCACTGCTGACGACGTAGAACCAGGAGATTACTTGCTAGATTGGCGACGTGGCGGCGAAGGCTTACGCTACGTTCACCACTTTACCGAACAGGAATTAGCAGCCCTAGCGCAAGCCGCCGGCTTTACCATTCTCGACTCTTTTTACTCCGACGGCGAGGGGGGGCGCTTGAGCCTATACCAAACCTGGACAAAAAGACGTTGAAAAATCCTCCCAGAGAGGCTAGAATCAAAGTCAATGCACGAAGGACACACATCTCGTCCCACCTCCCCCCGCTGGAGCGGAACCACTAAGCTGGTCGTGGCCTTTACCTTTGTCGCTATGGTCGCCGCCTTACTGATCCGTTTTCAAGTCATCATTGGCCCGCTCTTCTTGGCTTTCCTGCTCTCTTACCTGCTATACCCCATCGTCAACTGGCTGTACCGTACGATGAAGCTGTCGTGGCGCACCTCGGTTGGCCTGACTTTCTTTGTGATCCTACTCCTTCTGCTCGGCCTGTTGACTCTAGGAGGTTTTGGATTAATCAACCAGGTGCAGAGTCTGATCGGGTTCGTGCAAACCAGCCTGAACGAATTGCCAAACATTATTGATAACTTCGTAGCCTGGGGAGTGCGCTTTAACCTGAACCTGAGTTACCTTGACCTCACTGATCAAGCCCTCTCCCTGGGTCAAAATCTCCTCGGGCGTATGGGAACCCTGCTGGCAACCGTGGCAAGCAGCGCTGCAACCTTTGTGGGCTTGACATTCTTTGTACTGGTGATCGCTTTTTTCATCCTGGCCGAGAGCGGCGGCTTGCGCAAAGATATTCTCAAGATCGATATTCCCGGCTATTCTGAAGACCTACGCCGTCTAGGAGAAGAATTGGGACTGATCTGGAACGCCTTTCTGCGCGGCCAAATCATCCTCTTCTTGCTTAGCGTTCTCATTTACTTCATCGCCCTGACACTGCTAGGCGTGCGATATGCCCTGGGCCTATCCCTGGCTGCCGGCTTTGCGCGCTTTGTCCCCTATCTTGGCCCAGCGATTAACTGGATGGCTCTGGCTTTAGTTTCCTTCTTTCAACCTTACAAACCCTTTGGGCTAGAACCCGTGTACTATACGATCATCGTTCTTGGCATATGCTTCATCATAGACCAAATCTTTGATAACATCGTTCAACCGCGCATCATGGCCAAAGCCCTGCGCGTTCATCCGGCCGCCGTGTTGGTGTCGGCCATCATTGCTGCAAACCTGATCGGTCTTCTGGGAGTGGTCCTGGCAGCTCCTATGTTGGCTACAGTCCAGATGCTCGGAATCTATATCTTTCGAAAAATGCTTGACCTCGATCCGTGGCCCCTCCGGCCGGCCTCACCTCCCCCATCTCCACAACCGACCTGGTTACCACGGCTGATTGCGTGGTGCCGAACATTTTATGCTCGACTTCGTAAACCGAAAGGAGTATAACCATGCCTCAAGAACCCCGAACCGAAACCATTGCGGAAACCGAAAACTACCTGGCCTGGAGAGCCGAAGAACCCGACGGCGAAACCACCTACCATCTCGAACTAAACAACATCACCGTCCACTTTTTTGAGGAGGAGTGGCAGGAATTCCTTAACCTGGCTCGTCAGCTCCTGGGTTAGGTTATGAGCTCTCAATCATCGATCACCGATGTGCCTGGGATTGAAGTTGGTCATGCGCAAGACGAGGAAGCCCTAACCGGCTGTACAGTTGTGTTATGCCGCAAGGGCGCTGTCGCCGGCGTGGACGTGCGCGGCGGCGCGCCCGGCACCCGCGAGACCGATCTGCTCAACCCGATCAATCTGGTCGAAAAAGTCCATGCCGTCTTGCTCACCGGCGGTTCCGCCTTTGGGTTAGAAGCCGCCACCGGCGTCATGCGCTACCTAGAAGAGCAAGGCATCGGTTTTGAAACCGGTGTGGCCAAAGTGCCGATCGTGCCGGCAGCTGTCTTATTTGACTTGAACCTAGGACGAGCCGATCGACGACCGGACGCACAAATGGGGTACCGCGCAGCCGCCTCAGCCTCCAAAACGCCGCCCCAGCAAGGCAACGTCGGTGCAGGAACGGGCGCCTCGGTGGGCAAATTATTCGGGATCAAACAAGCCATGAAATCGGGCATCGGCGCAGCAGCCATCGAGATCGGTGGCGGCGTGATCGTGGGCGCCTTGATGGTCGTGAACCCCTTTGGCGACATCGTGGATCCCGAAACCAACCGCATTCTCGCCGGCCTGCGCTCGGCCGACTTCGGCCCGATTCACCTCGGCCAGCCCGGCTACTTTGCCGATACCCTAGCCACCATGCGCTCCCTCCTCGGACGCACCGCGCTCTCCTTTGCCACTCGCACCAACACCATTATCGGCGTGGTAGCCGCCAACGTCGAGATGACCAAAGCCGAAATCACCAAAGTCGCCCAGATGGCTCACGATGGACTAGCGCGCGTCGTCCGACCCGCCCACACCATGCTCGACGGCGATACCATCTTTGCGCTCGCTACCGGTGGCAAACGAGCTGATCTCACCACCGTGGGGGCATACGCCGCCGAAGCCACCGCTCAAGCCATCCTCCAAGCCGTGCGGCATGCTGCCTCAGCAGCCGGCCTGCCCGGTCTCTTGGACTACGGCCTATCTTCAGGCCCTGCCTGAACGGCTAACTTACAGCGCTACCACACGATTTCGCCCCTGGTTTTTGGCCATATACAGAGCCTGATCGGCCTGCGCAATCAAAGCATCCAGATCGGACGTGTTGTGATCTTGCTCGGCCACGCCAACGCTGATTGTCACACGCACCTCGCCGGCAGGGTGATCAAATATCAACTGCTCCACCTGAGTCCGCAAGCGTTCCCCCACCTCACGCGCCTGCTTCAGATCGGCCTCCAACACCATGGCCACAAACTCATCGCCTCCATACCGCCCGATCGGATCAATATCCCTCATTCGTTGGCGACACAGCGCCCCAATTGCGGCCAACACCTGATCCCCAAACATATGACCATACGTGTCGTTAACCTTCTTGAAGTGGTCGATATCAAACATCATCACCGACAATTGGCGCTTATAGCGCCGAGCACGCTCAAACTCGATGTGCGCCAGCTTCATAAAATGACGACGGTTGTACAAGCCCGTTAACTCGTCTATAATCGCCATCCTCTGCACCGCATCAAACAAGCGGGCGTTCTCAATGGCCATCGCCACCTGATCGGCAAAAGCACTCACCAGTTCAATGTCAGCCTCACTAAACTGAAACGGATGACGGCCATCAACCGCTAGCAACCCGATCATGCGACTGTGCACGATGAGCGGCACGCCCAGCCAACAACGAATATGATTGTGGGGGGGATGACGAAAACCAGAATAGACTTTCTCGGCTTCTTGGACCAGATAGGGACGGCCGGTTTGGATCACCACCGTGTTCGGATTATCGCCCGGCACCGGAAAACGTAAGCCGATCACCTGCGAAGGGTCCTCCCATCCATCGCCGCCAATGATCTCCAATTCCCCATCGCGCAACAACTGAATAGAGGCGCTATCGTGTGGCAATACAAACGCCAACTGCTCCAAGATGCGGGTGATTGTCTCTTGCAAATCCAGCGTTTCAGCAACCGTTGCCACGGCTTTCCGCAGCGTCTCCGCCTCCTCCACGCGGCGCTGGGCTTCTTCCATTGCTATGTTGCGCGCTAAGGCCAGGGTAAGCAACTCAGTCGCTTGTTCGGCAATCTGGATTTCCTGCGGAGTAAAGGTATGAGCCTGAGAAAAGCCGATCAACACCGCACCCAATCGCTTCTGCCCGGCGATCATCGGTACGGCCAACACCGACCGAACCTGGAATAACGCTGCAATCCTTGGGCTAATATAAGGGCTATTCATCACATCTTCGGCGATCAGCGGATGGCCGGCCTCGAGCACAGAAACAGTAAACGTCTTTTCTTCGGGATCCAAATACACAGAGCGATACGATTCGGTGGGCATGCCATACGCAACGAATGGAACCACTCTCCTAGAGCGTTCATCCCAGCGAGTCAAGAAGCATCGATCGGCTCCCAGAAGCCGGCCCAATCCATCCACCACCACCTGCGCCATCGCCTCCGTATTCGGCTGTTCCAGCGCCAGACGCAAGATAACCTGCAGCAAATCCTGAACCTGCTGCCGTTCACGCAGGCGCAATTCGGTCTTACGACGTTGAATCGCTGCCCCGAAGATCCCAGCTGCTGCCGAAAGCGCTCCCAGCTCGGCTTCGCTCCACTCCCGTTCCTGCAAGCAATCATCGAAACCGATAAAGCCCCACAATTCGCTGTCTGAGAAGATGGGCATCACCACCAGCGATCGAATATCTTGGGCTGCCAAAAGCGAGCGCGGTTGCTCAGGCAACTCGCGCACCTTGCAAACCACCGGCTGATGATTGAGAAAAGCCCGTTCCCACTCCTCAAAACCCACCTCAAGATAAGGGAGATTTTGTAACTCAGGATTATCGATCTGCGGCGTAATCCCTGGCGTAGCCCACTCATAGCGTTGACTGACTAAAGGGGCGCCTGTCTCAGATACATGACGCTCAAAGATATATACCCGACTGACCTCTGCTGCTTGGCCCAACTGTTCCAAGACATGCGACACACTCTGTTCCCAGTCCGTTGCCAGAAACTGCTCAGCCGCCAGGCTCACAGCATGCAGGATCGCATCCCGCCGCCTCAAAGCCTGTTCAGCTTGAAGGCGTTCGGTTACATCGTGAACAATCATCAGCTCAGGAAAAGGCAGCCTAGCCGTGTTTGTCCGAGCCACCTCCATTCTCGTTCGATACACCTCGAACGTGCGATACTGATCGTTCACCTGCTTGGTATACAAAATGGCCGACGAGACATCTTGTTGAAAAAGCTTCTCGGCATCGAGACAGACCATCTGGATCGGTTTTCCAGTTGCCTGATCCACGCTCATCCCGCAAATCTCTTCCATTCGACGATTCATGAAGAGAACCCGATATTGATCATCCACCGAGAGAATGCCGTCGTTCAAGCTATCCAAGATCGCGCTTTGGGCCAGCGGCATGATCTCCAATAACTGGGAACGAGCAATTGCCCAAGCCAGCGCCCCCGCAGAAGGCAAAAAGAAGAACACCGTCAGATCCAGCCCGGCCAAGCCGGGGATCCAATTGAAGAGATAGGTCAAATTGCCCAACAGAGGAAAAAGAGCAGCGATCAAGATCGCCGTTGCTTGCGAGCGATACAAACGCGGTGCATGCAGCGCGTTGAAGACGAGCATCGCATTTCCTATTCCGAGCAAACCATACGAGTACGCCGTATGCACCCAGAACATTGGACCGTAGCTTGAATCAAGCAAACGCAGCCCAGACAATTCAATCAGATCAATCTGCGTCCAGATCAGATGGTGGATCTCGTTCGTCCAAACCAACCCCAACGTGATCGACGGCAATACGAAAAGCAACCGCCACCAGCGTTGCTCGCGCCACCCCCCACGCCCAGTATACTCAACCGCAAACGTCAGCCAAAACAGCGGAAGAAAAACAATCCCCACATATTCCACCTTTGCCCAGAAGAGCTTCACAGCGAACGATTCCGCCAAGAGTTCAAACGCATACCCTAAGGTCCAAATCGCAATCGTCAACATCAATAAGCCAAAAATCCGACCGCTTGAAGCACGCCGAAAAGACCAGCCATACCCTATCAACAGCACATAAATTCCGCCCAGCAACAACAACACAAACGGCAGTAAAGGGATGCTAGAGGAAAAGATCGGCATATGAGCTCCTCATTCTCTCTAATAAATTTTAACGACTAGATAACCGCTGAGCATTGCAAAAGTCATTTAATTCACAATTCATTACCCCTGCCGGCATAGTATAGAGGAGAGAAGACAAGACAAGAGAGGAGAGCATCTTCCCACAAGCACGCCCAACCGATCCCCATGTTATAATCTCTCTGATGAACGAAGGCGACCTGCTCAACCGGCGCTATCAACTACTCGAGCGCATCGGCTCCGGCGGCATGGCCGAAGTCTTCCGCGCCCGCGATCTGATGCTAGATCGCCTTGTCGCCATCAAAATCCTGCGCGCCGACTATTCCAGCAGCCCAGAGTTTCAAGAACGATTTCGCCAAGAAGCCCGCGCAGCGGCCAACCTCTCTCACCCCAACATCGTCACCGTCCACGATTTCGGCCTGGATGGCGGTCGACTCTTCATCGTCATGGAACACGTCCCCGGCGCCGATCTCAAGACCCTGCTGCGCCGGCGCGGGCGCCTCTCAGTGGACGAAGCCATCCCCCTCATCGTCCAAGCCTGTGCCGGCCTCGGCTACGCCCACCGTGCCGGCCTGGTGCACTGCGATGTCAAGCCTCACAATCTGCTTATCACTCCCGACAAACGCCTCAAAGTGACCGACTTTGGCATCGCCCGCGCCCTCACCACCATCCGCCCTGACCAACGCGAACAAATCGTGTGGGGATCGCCACAATACTTCTCCCCCGAACAAGCGCGCGGCCTGCCCCCCACCCCGGCGTCCGACGTCTACTCCCTGGGCGTGGTGCTCTACGAAACGCTCACCGGCACCCTTCCCTTTCATGCCACCACCGCCGAGGAGCTGGCGCGCCTGCACATCTACGCCCAACCCATTCCCCTCAGCGAATTCGTCCCCGACATCCCGCCCACCCTCGAACAAATCGTGATGAAAGTCCTCTCTAAAGAACCGTCCGCCCGCTACCGCACGGCCGACCAACTCGGGCGCGTTCTCATGCGTTTTGGAATGACGAACCAAACGCCCCCCGTGCCGGCTCCTACGCCCACTCCCCCCCTGCCCTCGCACCCCTCCCTGGCCCCGACGCCCGCTTCCTCCCTATACCCCAAGCCGGCCGCGGTCGTTCCCGAGCCGCTCCTCCCCCCCGACCTGGACTGGCTCTCCATCTTCCTAGGCATCCTGGCCCTGATTGCCGTCGGCGGCTTGATCCCCTTTTGGATGTGGATATACTACCTCTGGATCCCATGAGCCGCACCATCATCGCTCCCTCCATCCTCTCTGCCGACTTCACTCGCCTCGGGGCTCAACTGATCGAATGCGAATCGGCCGGCGCCGACTGGATCCACGTCGACGTCATGGACGGTCACTTCGTCCCAAACATCACCGTCGGCCCCCTGATCGTCGAAGCTTGTCGCCAGGCGACCTCTCTGCCCCTCGACGTCCACCTCATGATCGAGCCTCCCGAGCGCTACCTCGAAGCCTTTGCCCAAGCCGGCGCCTCCTCCATCACCGTCCACGTCGAGACCTGTACACATCTGCATCGCACCATCCAGCGGATCAAATCCCTGGGCTGTCAGGCTGGAGTCACCCTCAACCCGGCCACCCCGGTCCTGCTCCTCGAGCCGATTCTTCCCCTAGTAGACTTGGTGCTGGTGCTCACTGTCAACCCCGGCTTTGGCGGCCAACAATTCCTCCCCGAAACCCTCCCCAAGATCCGCGAGCTGCGTCGCCTGCTCGATCGACTCAACCCCACCGCCTGGCTTGAAGTGGATGGCGGAATCTCGCTCAACACCCTGCCACAGGTGCATGCGGCCGGCGCCAACGCCTTCGTCTCAGGAAACTTCATCTTCCATCATCCCCAAGGCATCTCGGCCGGCATACAAGCCCTTCGGCAAGCCCTTTCGCAAGAATAGCTGATGAACAGCCTGATCGCTCTTGTCTGCTTCTTCAGAAAGCCATCTCTTGGCTCCAAGAACGGCTGTCTCGCCCCAGACGGTTCGCTTTCCTCAGGCAAGCCGGCCCAATGGCTCTGCCCAGACGCTGTCAAACACAGCGCCAGCGGCGACCCACACCAAGCAAAAAAATCACGGCATCCCTGCCGCGATTTTCCAAAAGCGTCCCCTGCGTGCCAAACGCACTCTAAACGGTTTTCGTCAGAGTGCGAATGCACTTTGTGCACAACACCTTGCGCACCTTGCGCCCTTTCTCAATCACCGTCACCCGTTGTAAATTGGGTCGGAACGTTCGATTGGTAGCGCGCATCGAGAACGAGCGATTGTGTCCAAAGGTGGTTGTCTTACCACAATGAGCGCATTTCATAGCAATCCTTTCCTTTCCATTCAAGCTTGCACATCTGTGCCGCGCAGGTTATACATTCTACTACATTTCGCAACCATCTTCAACAATCTTTGTTAATACAATAGCAAGCAAAGGAACGAGTATGACTCAAGAGAGCACTGTCTACGGCAGCATCCACATCTCCCCCAAAGCCATTGCCGCCATTGCCTATCGCGCCACCTTGCAATCCTACGGCGTGGTTGGCCTGGCGCCACGCAACGTCGTGGAAGGCATAGCCCACCGCATCACCCACGAACCCCTGCGGGGCATTGATGTTCGTTTTGACGGGGAAAAGATCGAAATCTACGTTCACATCATCGTTGAATATGGCACGCGCATCACCTCAGTAGCACAGAGCGTCGCCAACACTGTTCGTTTCTATGTCGAAAAGGCCTTAGGGCTCAAAGTCCATGCCGTCAACGTCCACGTAGCCGGCCTGCGGATCAGCAGCCTTGATTAATTCGATTGCCTGGCATGGCGGTCGCTCTCACCCAACACACCCAGCCAACCCGAATCCATTCCAAGGAGACTTGATGAGCTTAGCTTCCTCTGACCTTCAAGCCAGACACCTCCAAGACTTGCGCAACAAGCCGATCGATGGACAGGTGTTCAAAGAACTGGTCATGGCAGGGTTGACCTGGCTGCGCACCAACCAACAAACTGTCAATGCTCTGAATGTCTTCCCGGTCCCCGATGGAGACACCGGCACCAACATGACCCTGACCATGCAATCTGCCTGGAACGAGATTGCCGAGCTCGGCACGCGCCATCTGGGAGAAATGGTGGCTGCTGTAGCCAAGGGCGCGCTCATGGGAGCCCGTGGCAACTCCGGCGTGATCCTTTCCCAATTATGGCGCGGCTTCTCGCGCACCCTCCAACACGCAGAAATCCTCGATGCCCCGACGTTCGTCAAAGGCTTGATCGAAGCCCGTGATACCGCCTACAAAGGCGTTGTCCGCCCGGTGGAAGGAACCATCCTGACCGTCTCCAAAGATCTCGCTGCTGCGGCGGAAGCCGCCCTACAAAAAACCCAAGACCTATGCGAAATCCTAGAACAAGTGGTCGCTGCAGCCGATCGCTCGGTGCAAAACACCCCTAACCTCTTGCCCGTGCTCAAACAAGCCGGTGTGGTAGATTCAGGCGGCAAAGGCTTATTCTTTATCCTAGAAGGCATGTTGCGCTACGTCAACGGCGAGTCGCTCGATACTCCAACCGTCACTGTCCAACCCATCTCGGCCATGAATCTCAAAGAAGCCATGGAGTCGGTCGAAGAAGGTCAGGATTACGAGGTGGTGGTGGATTTCTACCCCAAAGGCATCCTAGACCTGCAAGCCTTCTACGGAAAGTTAGAAACCATGGGCACCTCCATCCAGGTTGGCGAAGGCGATGGAATGTATCGCATGCACATTCACGTGCCGCTGGAGAAGCGCTACGAGCCGATCGATTACATCATGACTCTGGGAACGATCACCAAGATCTCGATGGAGAACCTACAGGCCCAGATCGAGGACATCCAGCAGAGCAAAGACGAGAGCATCGAGTTTCAGCCGGTGGAGCCTGGGCAGATCGCTGTGGTTGCGGTTTCTCCTGGGCGCGGGCTGAGCCGCATCTTTGCCTCTCTAGGCGTAGCAGCGATCATCTCGGGCGGCCAAACCATGAATCCCTCCACCCAGGAGATCTTGGCCGCCTTTGAAAACCTACCCACCGACAAAGTGATCATCTTGCCCAACAACAAAAATATCATCCTGGCCGCCAGACAGGCAAAAGAAGTGACCGTCAAGCAAGTAGTGGTTGTCCCTACCCAGACTGTCCCCCAAGGCTTAGTGGCTATTCTGGCACATGATCCCTACGGCGATCTAGAAGCGGTAGCCGAGAAAATGAACAACTCCCTTGCCTCAGTGCAGACCGGCGAGATCACCGTGGCCACCCGCATGGTAGAGATCGACGGTGTTCGCGTAGAAGCCGGCCAGATCATCGCCTTGCTCGACGGCAAGCTGGTCCTCTCCTCCACCTCCCTCGATGAAGCCGTGCTCGGGCTGTTAGAAAAGGCTCACGCTGCCGATCACGAACTGATCACCTTCTATTTCGGCGAAGACCTAAGCCGCAGCGAAGCCAACCGCATTGCCGACCTAGCTTGGGCCCACTATCCTGCTCAGGAGATCGAAGTGCAGGAAGGCGGCCAACCCCACTATCCGTTAATCATTTCCGTGGAATAAGGAACACATTCGCCCCGCCGCAAGGGCGTTCGACCTTACCCCCATGAGCATAGGGAGGGCTCTCGCGCCGGGAAGAACGCTTGAGGAAGTCGGCCGGCCTGAGGATAGCCCTCCCTAGCGGTAATACCAGCGGAAAATGCGGTTATAGATCCCCAACAGCGCTTTCTTCACCGGACCCCACTCTAGCAAACGCCGTGTCCAACCAATGCGCTGCATCGGGCGTCTCTCTCTCTTCAACTCGCCCCGCAGGTATCCCAACGTGTTCGAGAGATTCATCGCCAGCGGATCGCTCACCATCAAGCGCAGCAGGCCGGCCTCGTTCATCCGTCGGTCCAATTGGCGAACCTGCCCCATCGGCTTGCTCATATCGAACGGCAAGAAGCGCTGTAAGGTGGATTTATAGGCCGTAAATTGCCAGTGCGATGCTCCAGCAAAGGCGGTCACTCCGCGATAGTGAATCTGCCAATCGCGCGTCTCGGCGTAGACTTTACGATTCTCCTCTTCCGTCTGTCCTAGCGATAAATTGAACTCCAGGAACATCTCCCAAGGGATGAACTGCCCCTCCTCCAGCACGGCATGTTCGCGGGCCCAGGCCAGGGTAGCGGTCAAAAACTCCGGCGGCGTGCGGAACGGGCGTGCCGTCACCATACCCACGTTGGGAAACGTCTCCAGGATCTCTACCGAGCGCTTCAGCCAATTCGGAAAGAACAGCACATCGCTATCGGTGTAAGCGATGATCTCCCCCGGCGCTCCGCCGAAGATCACGTTCCACGCCCCGCCTTTGCCCATGTTCTTCTCCGAGAGGATCAAATATTGGATCCGTCCCGCTTCTTTCTCTTGGATCAGAAAATCGCGCACCTCGGGGCACGACCCATTATCGAACACCATCAGGTCGAAGGGCAGGCCGGCATGGGCGCGTAGCGATTCGAGGCACACCTTGAGCACGTCGAGCGATTCCGCATAGTAACCGCTCAGGAGGGGAATGTAGTTCAACAAGGCCACCGTGATCCGCTCGGGGCGGGCCACCTGATCGACGAACTTGGCCGGATTCTGACCTTTACGCATGGAACACCTTTCCCAGCCGGCGCAACCAGGTTTGAAAGCGCTTCTGCCAGCGCTGCGGGCGAACCAGGCCTTCTAGGACGTTCTCCGGCACAAAGAACAATACCTTGCGCAGGAAGACCTCCAATCGGCGTAGCAAGCGCTGGCGAGTCCAGCGCGGGCGTCGAAGCGTCCCGTTGACCAGTTCATGGGTGGCATCCAGAATCGTGTAGCGGACGTTGGCCGGCCCACCCGCTAGGCGGATGTTTTCCAGCGTATCGGGATGATCGTGATGGGAACGACCACCGGGCAGGTGGCCGTAGTCATGGTTCTGATGGATCACAATGGCTGACGGTGTGATGTCGACCACCGGCCAGCCCTGCCGTCGGGCGTGATAGATCATCCAGTTATCCCAGCCAGCGCGGCCGATGGCAAACTCGGGCACCTCCCAATAGCATGCCCGTGGGAAGACAAAGAAGTCTGAACCGGCCGGCCGATGCAACACCCCGCAATCGATCACATGATCACGCAGCTGCACCTCCCAGCCGGCCGCAAAGGTCAATCGATCGGTGATGTCCACATCCCAGCGCCGGCCCAGCAAGACAAAGGCCGGCCAATGCGGCCACACCTGACGCGCTGCCTGAAGAAAATCGGGCAGCAAGATCACGTCAGCGTTCAGAAGGCACAACAATTCCGCCTGACTCGCCTGACGGGCCAACTGGATCATCGAGGACACCAGGGGAATGCCGTTGGGGTTGCAGGCCACGCCAGGGATGTGACGAACCCCCAGGTCTTGGGCGGCTTCGGCAATCCCCGGGTCATCGCCAAACAGAATCACCTCTACGTCGGGCAGCAGGGTCCAGGAGCGAATCGCATTGTGTTGAATGGTGACCACATGGGGCCGGGTGAATGGCTTGGGAGCCGAAAACAGGGTAAGCAGTGGCATAGTTCAAAACCGTTCTAGCGACGGGCGCGATTATCCACATCCTTAAGCGTCTTGTGACGAACCTTGGCGTTGATCGCCTGGAGCTGGGGTTGGCGCTGCACCAGGTCGAGGATGTCCTTCCACGAGAAATCCTCCTGGCCACCAAAGTGAGCATACACCTGCCGGACAAAAGTCAAATCCTTGCGAGTATCCACCGTCCAGCGATAGGCGCCGTAATCGCTCGGGTGATACAGCACAGCGACCCGGAATCCTCGCTCAGAGAGCCCTTCCTCGATGTTGAAGGTGAACGGCGCGCAGTGGGATGTCTGCCCATGCGCAATCGGCGCCAGACGTACTCCTTCATAAAGATAAGGCATCACGTGTTCCCGTTGATGGGGCTCTTGAGCTTCGCGCCAGGCGCGCTCCAGGGCAGCAAAGGTGCATGCTTCCACGTCTAGGCCGATCGGATACGTCCGTCGCCAGGGAGGTGGCAGGCGATTGGCGGCAAAGTCCAATGAGGCGGCGTCCCCTTCGCCGTCGTCGTGCGACAGGACCATCACCACATCGTCGATCAGGCCGGGGTCGATCAGTGGGCAATCAGCCGTGATGCGGACCACGATCTCGGCCATCGTCTTGCGAGCGGCTTGATAGTAGCGATCCAGCACATCGTAGAGACTGCCGCGGGTGAAGGGAATGCCGTTCGTTTGACAGTAGGCCGCTACGGGGTCGTCGGAGGCGTCGGTGGTGGTCGCTAGGAGGACGTCGTGGAGCAGGCGCGCCCGAATGGTTCGGTTGTAAACGCGCCGTAACATCGGTTGTCCGCCAATGTCGGCCAGGATCTTGCCCGGCAGGCGGGAGGAACTCATCCGGCCCTGGATCAGGGCCACCACGCGCTGCGTCATAGCGGTTGGGCCGGCGCGGGAGGAGTGGGCTCTTGGTTGGACAGGGCCGGCTGGGCTGAAGGGATCGAGCTGGCAGCCTGTTTTGCGGCTTGAGCTTCGGCCTGGGCCTGAGCCAGCTTTTCTTTGTGCTGTTCGAGCGAGGCTTTCAGCTCTTCGATTTGCTTGCGCTGTCGCAAGTTGGTCAGGCCGCTCTTGATGCGACCGGGCAACATCACCAACACGCCGATCAGAAAGCCGAAGGCAATCCCCAACAGCACAAAGAGCGCCAACGACCCATCCACCCGAACGCCAAAGAAGTTGGCAGCGACCGGCGTCGGGTTTTGCAGGGCAAAGATGGCGGCCACAATGGCCAGCAAAAAGGCAAAAATCAGAGTGACAACCATAGGGCGCTCCAAGTATCCGAGTTTGGTCTATTTTAACCGACTTCGGCGAAGCCAGCTGGTTGGGTCTACGCCGAGGAGCATCGGTGGAGAAGGGAGCCGGAGATGCGGGCTGTAGGTTATCGGTGCATCGCGGCGTTCAACGCCTGAGCGAGGGAACGCGCCTCGATGATCTGGATGCCCGATGGATACGGCTCAGCCTTGCGCAGCGCTTTTGGGATGACGGCCTTTTGAAATCCCAATTTCTGTGCTTCGCGTAGGCGCGCCGCTATTTGACCAGGCATGCGCAGTTCGCCGGCCAGCCCGATCTCACCGATCAACACGGCCTCTGCCTGCACCGGTCGGTCGTACCATGAGGAGGCGATGGCCGCCGCTACCGCCAGATCGGCGGCCGGCTCCTCGATTTGGAGGCCGCCGACCACGTTGACGAAGATATCTTGCTCGGCCAGCTTCAATCCCACGCGGCGCGTTAGTACGGCGGCGATCAGCAACAAGCGGTTGAAGTCTACGCCGTTGGCCGTCCGCCGGGCATTGCCAAATTGGGTGGGCGAAGTCAACCCTTGGATCTCCACCAGGAGCGGTCGCGTGCCTTCCATGGTTACGGCAATGGCTGAGCCGGCCACGTTGACCATGCGCTCGGCCAAGAACACCTCGCTGGGGTTGGGCACTTCGATCAGGCCTGCCTCGCGCATTTCGAACACGCCGACTTCTGAGGTGGCCCCGAAGCGATTCTTCACCGAACGCAGGAGGCGGTAGGCCTGAAAGCGGTCGCCTTCCAGGTAGAGCACGGTATCTACGATGTGCTCAAGCACGCGCGGGCCGGCGATGGCGCCTTCTTTGGTCACATGACCGACGACGAAGACGGTGATCCCGCTGGATTTGGCCAGCTCACGCAACTGCGAAGCGCACTCGCGCACTTGGGTCACCGAGCCGGCGCTGGATTCCAGCTCGGGGAGGTAGGTGGTCTGAATCGAGTCCACGATCAGCACCTCGGGGCGCAGATCGCGCACATGACTGAGGATCACCTCTAGATTGGTCTCGGTGACCAGGAACAGAGCTTCGGGCAACGGTTGCCGGCCGATCAAGCGCGCCGCCCGCATTTTGATCTGCTTTTCGGATTCCTCGCCAGAGACGTACAACACCCGCCGGCCCGGAAGAGCGATCTCAATGGCCATCTGCGACATCAGGGTAGATTTGCCGATGCCCGGATCGCCGCCGATCAAAATGATCGAACCGGGGACAAGGCCGCCTCCCAAGACGCGAGCGAACTCGGCCATCGGCAGCGGAAGGCGATCGTCCACTTCACCGGAGAGTTCGCTCAACCGCTTAGGGATCGAGCGTCCGCCTAGACCGCGCGTTGCGCCGGGCCTGGCTGGCGCCTCCTCGGGAAGCAGTTCTTCGATCATCGAGTTGAACGCGCCGCATTGAGGGCAGCGCCCCATATAGGTCGCTACGATGCGTCCGCATTCCTGGCAGACGAAGCGTGTCTGAGGGCGAGGCATGGATCAGGCCTTCCCGCGGTGTTGCTCGCAGGGGCACAAAGCACGCAGGTAAGACCAGTTGTAGATGCCATAGCTGTGCCCATCGCCCCACACAAGCGAGATGGCATAGGAGCCAACCGCTTGAATATCTACCAGTTGCGTCTCAGGCGACTCGGGCAAGTGCACTTCGAAGACACTGGGATCAGGTTCGGCGCTCATCTGTTCGTGACCGCCGCGACACGAAGCACAAGGACAGCCGGCGCGCAACAGGTCGAAGGGATATATGCTCACATGTCCATCTGACCAGGTAACGGTCATTTCGCGCTTGGAACGACTGGCAGCGATGCCCGTAGGACGTATAGACATGGTTCACCTCAAATGCGAAATCAAAACGTGACCCTTCAAAGCGTGGAAGGTGCTCACGGTGGGGTAGGGATGGCGATCAGGTAATCGGCTGCCGCCCAGCCGGCGCGAGTTTTATCGTATGGGGCGACAAGGTACCACCAAATGTATCCATCGGCCTGGCGCGGGCCATCGCGCACTTGAAAGACCTCCGCCTCCTCGCCCAAAAAGAGCAACTCGCCTTTCAAGCCGGGTTGAGCTCGCAGGCGCAAGCCCACCCCGCCAGTGCCGTTGATCTGCACGTAGCTGCCGATCCAGATCAGGCTGGGGATGGTTGTCTCAGCGCTGACCACAGTCATGGTCGGGGTGGGCTGGAGGAATAAGGTGGAAGTGGGGGCCGGAATGCGGGTCAACGAGGCCGGAACCAGCGCCACCGCTCCAGGTGGTGAAGCAGTCCACCCGATCCATGCAAGAAAGCCGGCCGTGAGCACACAGGCGATGACCGGCGAGAGGATGAGCACCGTGGGAGTGAACAGCCGACGCAGATCGATCCACATAGGAACGAAGAAATTATATCTTGTTCAAGAGCAGATCCCTCCCCTTCGGAGGGACGAGCATCCACAACGAGCGCGATCGCACCATCAGAAAGGCGTGCTGAGTGGCCGGACGCGGTTCACCATCCGTCTGGACCAGGAAAGGAGAGTCGGCTTCCACCCGCAGGCGGTGAAAGGGGATGCGCCGCGCCTGATCGGAGTTGACATGGCGCCCACGCCAGAGATCGTAGGCTTGACGGAAGGCATCGGCCAGGGTACGCCCCCGAAAGAGCCAGAGATCGATCAGCCCGTCGTCCAGATAGGCTTCAGGCGAAAGCACTGCCAGGCCGCCCATGTAGTGGCGAATGTTATTGGCTACCGCCAGCATGAAGCGACCCTCGATCGCGTTGTCGTCGGTCCACAGGCGCAAATTGACGCCGCTCCACTGGGCTGCTTTCCAGATGGTGGTCATGGCATACTCGGGGATGGAGAAGAACTTTTCCACCCGAATGCGCGGCTCGAGGGCGTGGACGGTGAGGGCATCGAGCCCCATGCCGGCCCACATCAGGAAGGGATGATCGTTGCACAAGCCCACATCCACCGCTCGGATCGGTGCACGGGCCTGCAGGCGAGCGCTGCGTCCCAAGGCCCACCAACGGGACCAGGAGAAGACCGGCAAGCCGAATTCTAAGGCCAACACGTTGGCCGTGCCGGCCGGCAAGATGCCCAGGGCGGTGGAAGACCCCACCAGGCCAGCGGCCACCTGACCGATGGTGCCATCCCCGCCACAGGCAAAGACCGCCGTAAAGCCCTCCTCCGCCGCCTGACGCGCCAAGGCGGTGGCGTGCTCGCCGCTCCGGGTTGGAAGCATCCCCACCTGCCATTGGGCACGTTCTAACGCCCGGACAGCAAACCGCAAGAACGGCTTGACAGAAAACCGCCCGGCCTGCGGATTATAAATGATAAGGGCACGAGACATAAGGAAAAGGGGCCGGCTCAGATCTGTTCAAAGCGGTCTACCGGTAAGACAAACAAGGTGGCGCGCTTCTCACCCGGTTTGGCCTCACCCAAGCCTTGGCGCAGCACTCGGATGGCGGCTTCGACATCGGCGTCCTCCACGCCGATCAACAGGGTAACTACGCCCGAGCGCAGGAACCCGCCCGTAGAAGCGATGCGCGTGACGCGGAAGTTTTCGTTGGTCAACGTTTGGGTCACGCGATCGGCCTGGTGGTCTTTGACAATTACAACGATCAATTTCATGGTCACAACTCCTCATAGCGTTCGACCGGCAAGGCAAAGACGCTGGCCCCACCCACCGTGACCGGTATCGGCGTGGGCAGAGGCAAGGGCGTGCCCTCCATGGGCAAGGTCAAATACTCCACCCGCTGCCGGCAGACGCGGTGCAATACCTCGAGCACAGGTCCTTCTTTGTTCTCAGAAAGGCCGATCAGCAAGGTAGCATTCCGCTGTCCGAGAAATCCCCCGGTACTGGCCAAGACGGTCACCCGCGCCCCAATGTCGTTCAGAGCGCGAACGGCAGCGTCCGTATCCTGGTCCTGCACGATGGCCAAGAGTAGATGTCGAATGGCGTCGGTCATGGGTACTCCCTTTCTTCAGGGGATGCTGTGAACGTGAAACATGGGGTAGTATTCTAACTCAGACAACACCGATTCAGCCAGCAACTCGCTTTGATTTCGGGCTGAGCCGGCAACGAGACCTTTAGAGAAGCGGCCCACATCGATCCGATCCGCCCTTCGAAGAGCGACCATCCCAGGCCATCCCAAGCGTTGTTCTTGGAAGTATATCATCTGAACTTTTTCCAAACACAAGTTCCGCGTAGTCGAGAGGACGCATCCATCGTGATGAAGCCAATCCCGATCGTCTTCCTCAAGCGACCGATGTGGTGAACATCTCGACGGTACGATGACCATGAACAATCGATGCGCTACCCTGTTGGCAAGCGAGCAGAGTTTGCTATAATGACGAGCATCTTCTAAGGCACGGAGTGGCTATGCTTTCCTTTCCTTCGCTCTTGCTGGCCGGCCTGGCAGCCGTGGCGGCCGGCGCCATCAACGCCCTGGCCGGCGGCGGCACCCTGGTCACCTTCCCTACCCTGATCGCCCTGGGCATCTCCCCGATCGGCGCTAATGTCACCAACACAGTGGCTCTCTTGCCAGGCTACCTTGGGGGCACCCTAGCCCAGAAAAACGACTTGGCCGGCCAGACGCAACGCATGATCCTGCTCCTGCCGGCCGGTGCCCTAGGCGGGGTGCTCGGCGGTTGGCTGCTCTTCCGGACCGGCGAGAAGCTCTTCTCAGAACTGGTCCCCTACCTGATCCTGCTGGCTTCCCTGCTCCTAGCCGCGCAAGACCCAGTCCGGGCGTGGTTGACGCAGCGGGGGGTCGGGCAATCTCGCCAAGGGTCGTCGGGAAGCGAGCGCTGGTCGTGGCTGCCAGTGGCGTTGGCATCGGTATATGGTGGCTATTTCGGCGCTGGGTTGAGTGTGATCGTTCTTTCCGCCCTGGCCCTCACCTTAGACGATACGCTGACCCGCCTGAACGCCCTCAAGCAGATCATCGGATTTGCGGTGAACGTGGCAGCAGCGGTGTTTTTCGCCTTCTCTGGCCGAGTGATCTGGCCGGTGGCCATCGTCATGGCGATCGGCGCCTTGCTGGGCGGGATGCTGGGCGGAAAATTGGCCGGCAGAGTCCAACCCACCACCCTGCGCTGGACGGTGGTCACGATCGGCGTCTTTCTTTCTGTCGTCTACTTCCTGCGCTAATCCCACCCCTGGGCAACCCACCCCTTTAGCTTGTACGGAGGAGTCATGACACTCGATGATGCCGTTCAAAACATCTCGACCATTATTCGCAATGTTTGTGCAAGCGCCGAGATTCGGGTGACCAAAGTGTCTGACGAGGAAGCGCGGCTGACGGTGCTCGCCCCCGGCGGAGATGTTGCAGCCATCAAAGATGCCGTGTTCCAACCGGTGCTGGACTTGTTGAAGGAGAACCTGGATTTGCAAGTGTTGGTTTACGACAGAGACGCACCGCAGCCCAAAGGGGAGTGACGTTTTTCATCTAGCGATTATAATAAATCTACAAAATCTACATTGACCGCTGGATTTCACTTCATACAATTTGCCCCGAAAATCTCCAAAATCAACTCGAGGGCAAAGAGATGTTCCTTAAGCGCGTTCAACTTGGCTTGATCCACACTGCGGTGGCCATGACCCTGGTCCCCATCAACAGCACCCTAAATCGGGTGATGATTTATGAGCTGGGACTTTCCAAGACGCTGGTAACTCTGCTGGCCATTGCGCCGTACCTGCTGGCGCCCGTGCAGGTGTTGATCGGCTCGTTCTCCGATCGTCGCCCGATCTTGGGCTATCGCCGCACGCCGTTTATCCTGCTCGGCTTGATCCTGTGCACCCTTGGAGTGATCGTTTCTCCCCAAGTGGCGGTGCTGATCGACGAGAACTTCGCCCTAGGCCTGCTAGCTGCTTTGCTGGCTTTTGGGGCGTGGGGCATGGGCTACAACTTCTCGGCGGTTTCCTACCTATCGCTGGCCTCTCAACTTTCCGGCGAAAAAGGGCGTAGCCGCACCGTTGCGGTGATGTTCACCATGATGATCTTGGGAATCATCGGAACGGGCATCGCCCTGAGCTGGTTGGTGCCGACCTATTCGCCCGAGGCCCTCGAACGGGGCTTCCGCATCGTCGCCGGTTCGGCCTTGACCCTGGGCCTGCTCGGCCTGATTCGGCTAGAACCCCGCTCGAGCGAGATCGTGATCCCGACGGCGCGCGCCGAGCGCTACAGTGTGCGCGAAATGACGGCGACTATCACCGCCAATCCGGTGGCTCGCATCTTCTTCGTCTACCTTCTGCTGTTGCTAGCAGCCTTGCTCGGCCAGGATGTGTTGCTGGAGCCGTTTGGTGCCCAAGCTTTCGGCATGGATCTCGAACAGACCTCGCGCTTTGTTTCCATCATGGGCACCTTCACCCTGCTAGCCTTCGCCCTGGCCGGCGCGCTGGAAGGACGCGTGGCCAAGCGCATAGTGGCTCAAACCGGCAACCTGACCGCTCTAGCCGGTTTCTTGACCATCCTGGTCAGCGGCATCCTTGGCTGGTCGGGCATCTTCTACCTGGGCTTGGTCCTGCTCGGCTTTGGAACTGGGCTTTCCACGGTCGCCAACCTGTCGCTGATGTTCGACCTGACTGTGCCCGAACAGGTTGGCTTGTACATCGGCGCTTGGGGGTTCTCGAACGGCCTTTCGCGGCTGACCGGCCTGTTCCTGGCCGGCGTGGTGGCCGATCTGGGCACCCAACTGACTGGCTCGGCGCTGACCGGCTACCTGATTGTCTTTGGCATCGAAGCGGCCATGATCTTCTCGGCGGCCCTGTTGCTCTCGCGCATCGACGTGGGAGCGTTCCGCCGGCGCGCTGCTGAACTTAGCCTGGCCGAGAAGGCGGCTATGGCCTCCGACTAAACCCGAGGCCCTTCCGCCAGGGAGGGCCTTCTCTGGCTCTAACGACGAACCATGAGCGACCTGATCTCCCTCAAAGAAGCGGCCTTGATCCTCGGCGTCCATCCCAGCACCGTGCGGGTCTGGACCAATAAGGGCATCCTACCTTCTTTTCGCACTCCGGGCGGCCATCGTCGCTACCGCCGCACAGACGTGGAATTGTGGGCCGAGCACGCCCGCCGCGGCGGTCTAGAACCGGAGGCCATGATGCAATCGGTGGTGCGCAGTGTGCGCATGCGCATCGCCGAAGGACAGCTGGAGGGCCAAGGATGGTACCGAAAGCTCGACGCCGAGGCTCGTCTCCAATACCGCCAGAGCGCACACTCGCTGTTCCAGAGCTTGTTGGGATTTCTCTCCACAAACGGCATCAACTCTTCTGCGGAGGCGCATGCCATCGGCTTTGAATACGCTTCACGTGCCCGCCGCTACGGCCTGAGCTACGTCGAAGCAGCTCAAGCGTTCCTGTTCTTCCGCAACACATTGATCGAATCGCTGGCAACCGCCTATCGCCAAGCCAACGTGCCTTTCGAGGAGATGCTTCATCGGATGCATGCGTTCACCGACGAAATTCTGATCAGCCTGCTCAAAACCTACCAAACCCTGGAAAAAAGGCCAGATAAACCATAAAGCGCCTTCTGCAGCGCGCCAACAGCCCTTTGCCTGTATAATTGCAGCATGCTTCTCCATCTCCCTCTCATCCTTGAAACTCGACGCAACCATGCTCTAGAACACGCCACGCTGCACATGCTGGCTCACACTCACCCAGGTCCTTTGGCCGGGCATTCCAATCCGAGCGGCTACCTGATCTTTGGCAACGTGGACACCGAGGCGCTACAGGCAGCCGCTGAGGAGGCGCTGCGGCGGTTGAAGGCCGGGGAACGCCATCTGGCGATCCATCCTGGCTGCGGCACCAACCTGGTCTCCCATTTGACCTTGATCCCGATGTTGGCCTGGCTGCCCTTGCGCGGTCGCAAGACTCTTGGGGGGCGGTTGGCCGGCCTGCCCCTGGCCTTCTTGCTGGCTGCCCTGGGGTTTGCCCTGGCTCATCGCCTTGGTCCAGTCCTACAGCAGCACATCACCACCGAACCCGATCTGGGGGACCTGGAAATCGTAGCAATTCATCGCCTGGGTCCGAGCGTCCATCTGGTGATCACCCGCAACCATGCCCATCCTGTTTCTATGCGGCACGGATGAATTTTCCATCGCCCGCCGTATCGCTGAGATTGCTGCCAAAACCGACCGCGACGGTTTGAACACTTCGCGCCTGGAAGCACGCCTGACCGCCGAGGAAGAGCTGTATAAGGCGGTGAATGCCCTGCCTTTCCTGGCGGAAAAGCGGCTGGTGATCCTGGCCCATCCCTCTCAGAAATACACTTCGGCTGAAGCGCGCCAAAAATTCCTGGCCTTCCTGACCAATGTCCCGCCCACCACGTTGCTGGTGGTCTATGAAATCCTGGAGGAGCGCGAAGCGCGCCAGGCCGGCAAACATTGGTTGGTGGGCTGGGCCGCTGAGGCCCTCCAGGCCAAGGTGGAGACCTTTTTGCTCCCCAAACCGCGCGAGATGAAAGACTGGATCGTCGGTGAAGTGAAGCGGCAGGGCGGCGCCATCTCCTCGCAGGCGGCCCATCGCCTGGCCGAGCTGGTTGGCGTGGATACCCGCCAGGCGGCGCAGGAGATCGCCAAACTCTTGACCTACGTCAATTGGTCGCGCCCGATCGAGCTCAAGGACGTGGAGGCGGTGTGCGTTTCCACCGCCGAGGTGAACCTCTTCGATTTCGTGGATCGCCTGGCTATGCGCCAGGTTCGCGCCTCCCAAGCCATGCTGCACAAGATGCTCGAGGAGCAAGATGCTTCTTCCATCTTCCCGTTGATCGTCCGCCAGTTCCGGCTCTTGATCCAGATCCGAGAGATGATCGAGGCCGGCAACAGCGTGCAAACGGTACAAGAGGCGCTTGGACTACATCCCTTCGTGGCCAGCAAGCTTGTGCAACAGGCCGAGCGCTTCACTTTAGCCGACCTGGAGGCGATCTACCGCCGCCTGTTGGAAATTGACGAAGCGGCCAAGATCAGCGCCATGCCGCTCGAGATAGGTTTAGAGATGTTTGTAGTGGAACTAGGTCGATCGTCCCCCTCCGCTTAGCTGCTCTCGAATCAGCCTCCATCCTATCCATACCAACCCAAGCGCTCCTGTGACCACACAACCCAATATCACAGCGGCGGGAGAGAGCATGCCGAGCAAGGGAGTAGCGCGCGTCCACGGCCAGAACAGATACACATCGTCATAGAGCAGCGCATCGAGCAGGACGTGGGAAAAGCTGCCGAGCGTTGCTCCCCACACCACTCCCGACAGCGTTATCTCGCCGTAGAGCACTGATCGGCGCTCGGCTAGAGCCAAGATACGATTCCCAAGGCCGGCCCTGCGCTCCAGCGCCCAGCGGCCGGCCAGACACAGCGCCACTGTGACCGCACCAACCAGAGCAGCGCCCGGCAGGGTGTGCAGGGCGCGGTGCAGCGGCGCCTCGCCACGCATCAAGTAGTACAGCGGCTCTAGATCAATCACGATCTGAGATACAGCAAACGCCGACCAAGAAACGCCTCGCGGCGCCCCTCCTTTGAGCAACAATCCCGGACCCAAATGGAATGGCGTGAACGGCATGACTACATCTACTTTAGCGCTTCTTCCGCCGGAAAGCCAAACCACGGACGCAGGCGCGGGTTGCGATGGATGGCCAGCTCGTAGATCAGGGCAGGGATCAACACTCCGCTCAGAAAGGCCAGCACGATGGCCGGATCAGCGGATAGGCCCAAGCGCACCAACTTTTGGAAAAACGATTCTTGGATCGGCACGTGAAAGACCAAGATCACTAGCGAGATGCGCCCGAAATAGCGAAACACCCTGGCCAGCGGCTCGAGCCACGCGGCCTCTAGCGCGCGCGCTAGGGAGAGAATCATAGCGATCCCCAACAGCGCCTCGGCGGTGTTGATCCATAGCGAGGGATAGGTGCGCGTGTTGAAATCCAGGGCCGGCGGCAGGACCAACACCATCGCCAGCAACAGGCCCAAGGCCGCCGGCAAGACGGCCGGCCAGGCCAACCATCGCTCCGGCGATAGCCGATTGACTTCATAGCCCAGCAGGAAAAAAAAACCGCTCGCCAGCACCAGGTCTAGGCTGAAGGGCAAGCCATACAGCTCGATCTCCAGCATGGGCGCCCAGAACGGCCAAAAGAAGGGCATGACCATCACCCCCAACGCCAGCAGGACAAACAGGACTGCCAGACGCACCGCCAACGTAGGAATGCGCCCGAGCACGCTGCGCCACACCAACCAGGCGAAGAGCGCCACGGCAAACAGGTGGGGCAAAAACCACAATTGCACCCAATCAATGTAGTGACCAGTGGCGTACAGAGATTTGACGATCCTCCCGACGATCACCGGGAAGGTCATGTTGGAAAACGCCGCTTCGCCCAGATAAATCAGAAAGATGGCGAACAGATACGGCCGCAGCAAGGTCTGGAAACGCCGTTGCGCCGTCTCCCAAAACGTGCGTTCTGGTCGAAAAAATAGGCCGGAGAGAAAGAAGAACAAGGGGATGTGGAACGAGTAGACGAATTTATGCAGGGTGGGATGGTAGGCGGCCAGATCGTTGTGCCCCAACACGATCAGTAAGATGCCAAACCCCTTGGCCGTGTCGATGTAAGCGATTCGTGAAGGAACCATAGTGCAGCCTTCCTCAGCGGTTGATCATCCGTCAAAGGCGAAGGTGGGCATGCCTTCAGTGTCGGTGAGGGCTTCGAACAAGCCACCGGAAAGCGGGAATCGTTCCAAGGCCGGCGGTTCCAACCCCACTCGGGCTGTGGTGATATATAACCGATCCAGGCGCTCTCCACCGAAGACGCAGGAGGTCACATGCGGGGCCGGGACCAGCACCTCGGCTTCGCGCCGGCCGGTGAGCGGATTCCAACACACCACCCGTCCCCCGCCCCACAGGGCGATCCACAGGCGCCCCTCGCAATCCGAAGTCATCCCATCGGGCCAGCCCAACTCCGACGGGACGTCCAACGCTACCCGCGGACGCCGAAGATCGCCCGTCTCCAGGTCGTAATCGAAGGCGCGCACTTGACGGGTAGGCGTGTCAATGTAGTACAACATCCGATAGTCGGGGCTCCACGTTAAGCCATTCGAGATCGTGATGCCCTCCAGAAGTTTGCGCAGTGGGCGTCCGGCCGCTAGTGAGTAGAGGGCTCCGCTAGGGGCGGCCTCGTTCATGTCCATTGTCCCTGCTAGGAAGCGGCCGGCCGGATCGCACTTTCCGTCGTTGAAGCGATTGGTGGGCGGTTCCTGCACACGGGCCAGGAGCGTGCGTTCCTTCCCCGTCCGATCCATCGTCCAAAACGAGTCTTTCAGGGCGACGATCAAGCCCCCACGGCGACACGGCGCTACGCACCCCACATACTCATCAAGCTGCACAACCTGATCCTGGCCCCAGCAAAAGCAATGAACTTGCTTGGCCAAGATGTCCACCCAATAGAGCGCCTGGTCGGTCACATCCCAAGCCGGCCCCTCGCCGAGCGTCGCCCGTGCGTCGAGGATCAACTCTGCGCGCATCAGAACCAATCCCTTCGATAAAAAATATACGTCGCAACGAAGGTTAACGAAAGCGAGAGCCACAACACGATAGCAAAGGCCAGCGGATGCTCTTGAAACGGTAAGCCCACGTTCATCCCATAAAACGACGAAACCAGAATCGGGAGATTCAAAAGAATGGTCAAGGTGGCCAACACTTTCATCACGGCGTTCAAGTTGTTGGAGATGATCGAGGCAAAGGCGTCCATCATGCCGGAGAGGATGTTGGTGGCAATGCTGGTCATCTGAATAGCCTGCTGATTCTCGGTCAACACGTCTTCCAGCAAGTCGGCGTCTTCCTCGTATTGATTGAACAGCTTCATCCGCTGCACGCGTTCCATCATCACCTCGTTAGAACGCAGCGCCGTGGCGAAATACGTCAGGCTCTTCTGGAACTTGAGCAATTCCAACACCTCACGGTTGCGAGTGGACTTCTGCAACTGATCCTCTACCGCTTCCACGGTCTTGTTGATGGCGCGCAGGTAGGCCAGATAATGCTGTGCAGCCTCCAAAAAGATATACAAGACAAACCGATACCGCTTGCCGGTGCGCATCCGCCGATATTTGCCGTTCAGCAAAGGTTTGAGCACATCAGCCTCATAGCGACAGATCGTCACCACCACACCGTTGATGATGATGATTCCAAGCGGAACAGTCGTATAAGGAATATCGGTGTTTTCACCCTGGAAACGAGGAATGCGCAGCAAGATAAACGTGTGCCCATCTTGTTCTTCTCGCTCAATGCGCGCCATCTCATCCAGGTCGAGCGAGTAACTGATCAAATCGGGAGGGATCTCAAGTCTCTCGGTCAAAAAGGTGATTTCGTCTGGGGTGGGGTCAACCACATTGACCCAGCATCCCGTCACAACATCATCCAGACAGAGTAATTCACCTTCGTTGCTCTTGTAAAACCGGATCATAACGGCCTCCTGCAAAATCTCATCACGCAGGAGGCCGCGAAAAGGCATCCTACGTGATGGGAAGATGATCGATCAAACGGCGCCGGCCGGCGGTCAGGGACGGCGGTCTATCCTCCGGATCAAGTGAATCGCTGTCAAGGGCGTGGTACATCGCTTCCTGTGACACAAAACAAACCATACCGACAACAACACCTGGCGGCAAAAGCACCCACTTTCTCAATTTTACGCGGAATAAGCCGATCTGGATAGGGGAATTCTCCCCTCTCTACTCTGCTTTCCCCCTCGACCATGCCTGCCGCATAAGCTGAGTATGTTCGACATCCTTCCCCTGGCTTGACAACCCTTTCCTTTGCAAGTATAAGCACGGCATGCTTCCGCATCGCATCCTGATCCTGGGCCTGCTGGCCGCCTTCTTGGCCTGTTCGCCGGCCCCGGCGCTTCGCTTGACGTCCTTCTGGCCCACCGCCACCCCATCGGCCACGCCCATCCCACCCCCCACCCCGACCTTCACCCCTTCCCCGATCCCTACCTCCTCCTCCCGCATTGAGCGCGGCGATCGGGCACTGTTCAACGGCGACTACGACATAGCCCGCCGAGAATACGCCTCGGCGCTGGAGCAGGCCCTCGATCCAGACGTGAACGCCGAAGCGCTCTGGGGATTGGGTCGAACGGCCTTTGCTGCCCGAGACCTGCGCTCAGCGACCAAGCACTTCCAACTCCTGATCGCCGAGCATCCCACCCATCAGCGTGCGGCTCAGGCCCACCTCCTGCTAGCCAAAGTTTATGAGCAACAGAACCGCCCGCTTGATGCGGCAGCCGCCTATGCCAACTACCTGGCAGCGCGTCCAGGGGTTTTGGATTCCTACGTCCTCGAATGGCGAGGCGATGCACTCTTCGCGGCCGGCGACTACGTGGCCGCCCTAAGCGCCTATCAGGCCGCAGCCGATGCCCCACGCCTGGATGCAGGGATCGAGCTGCGCATCAAGATCGGACAAACGCGGGTTGCCCTAGGCGATTACGCCGGCGCCCTGGCACAGTACGATGCCCTGGCGCAAGTTGGCAACGACTTCATCAAAGCCCAGATCGATTACCTAGCCGGGTCGGCCTACAAATTCCTCGGCCAGCCCGAGCAAGCCTACGCACGCTTTCGTCATGCTGTAGAGAACTACCCCCTCTCCTACTACGCTTACCTCTCCCTGGTCGAACTGGTGGACGCCGGTCAACCGGTCAACGATCTCGACCGCGGTCTGGTGAATTACTTTGCTGGCAACTACGGTCGCGCCCTCGAACGCTTGGAGATCTACATCAACGCCGGCCTGGACGCTAACGGCACGGCTCAATACTATCGCGCCCTCACCTTGGTCAAGCTGGGCCGGCACGAAGAAGCCATCGCTGCCTTCCGAGCATTCTTGCAAGCCTATCCTGATCATCCCCGCTGGGCCGCTGCCTGGTATGGTGACCTGAATACCCCCCTGCTCACTCCCGGCTTAGCCTTCATCCAGTGGTACTACCTCAAGCGCTACGTCGAAGCCGCCCAAACCCTGCGCGGGTTTGCCGCTGCCCTGCCCACCCATCCCCTGACCTTCGACTACCTGATGATCGCGGCGCGCCTGCTGGAACGGGACAACCGACTGAAAGAAGCCGCTGACCTGTGGGAGTCTATCGCCGACCAATATCCAGCCGACCCGCGCGCTAGCGATGCGGCCTTCTTGGCCGGCATCGCCGACTACCGTCTGGGTGACCTGCGGCGTGCTCTCGCCGATTTCGAGCGCAGCTTGCTGATCTCTGTGGAGGCGGAAAAACGTGCTCGCGCCTACTTTTGGATCGGCAAGACGCAGGAAAAACTGAACAACCCAGGCCAGGCCCGTCAGGCATGGCAGCAGGCCCAGCAACTTGATTCGACTGGCTACTACAGCCTGCGGGCGCGCGATCGGTTGCTCGGGAGTGCACCGTTTGAGCCGGCCCCCCTCACCCATCTGGAGGTCGACTTGGCGGCCGAACGCGCAGCCGCTGCTTCCTGGCTGCGCATCACCTTCAGCTTGCCGCCTGAGATCGACCTGAACCACTTGGGCCGGCTGGCTTCAGATCCTCGGCTGATACGCGGCAGCGAACTCTGGGAGTTGGGCTTCTACGAGGCAGCGCGTCGGGAATTTGAAGCCTTGCGGCAGACCGTCAGCTCCGACCCGGCGGATTCCTTCCGCCTGGCCAATCTGTTGATCGACCTCGGCCTGTACCGCTCCGGCATCCTAGCCATCCGCCAAGTATTGACCTTGGCCGGATACGACGATCACACCGAATCGCTACAGGCGGCAGCGTACTTTAACCATGTCCGCTACGGCCTGTATTTCCGCGACTTAATCGAGCCGGCCGCTCAACAGTACGGCTTCGACCCACTTTTCCTGTTCAGCGTGGCCCGTCAAGAGAGCCTGTTTGAGGGCTTTGCCCGCTCCACAGCCGGTGCACGCGGCCTGATGCAGATCCTCCCCGAAACTGGCCGCGAAGTGGCCGCCCGCCTGGCCTGGCCACCGGAATTTGATCCCGAGATGCTCTACCGCCCTGCGGTCAGCGTGCAATTGGGCGCCTATTACTTAGCCTCCAACCGCAACCTGATGGAGGGCGATCTCTACGCCACCCTGGCCGCCTACAACGCCGGCCCCGGCAACGCCTTGGCCTGGCGCAACCTGGCTGAGAACGACCCAGACCTGTTCCTAGAAGTGGTGCGCGCCGCCGAGACGCGCGACTACATCCGCCGTATCTACGAAACCTACCACATCTACCGCATGCTCTACAGCCCCCCAAGCCCCTAGGGCGCTCTCAGCAACCGACGGCCTGCAAGACCTGGAGGATCGCTCGGCCACCTCGTGCACCCGATCAGTGGAGCACGAGAAAGCAAAGCGGATGTGGCCCTCGCCGGCCGCGCCAAACGCCGATCCCGGCGACGATCCCATGCCGGCTTGATCGATCAAATACTCGCTGATATTCAGCAGCCATGGCGCGGCTTGCCTCCTGCGGCTCATCTAAGGCGGCTGCCGCTCCGTACTGAGTCACCGAATTGTCGCCTACCGCCGCTCGGCCCCGCCCGGACGATCCCTGCCAGGTGTTCAGCTGTCGACCTGCGGGGAGAACTCCAGCCCGATCTGGCGGCGCTGGACGAAGCACAAAGCTCCTTAGGCCAATCCATCTTTGGCGACCAATGAATGCAACGCCCAGACACTCCTCAGCCAAGAGATGCTTGCCCACCACAAAGGGCGAGGCAGCCGGCGCAACCGCACCGGCATCGGCCGACCGCCGGCCAAGCAAATGTACTCCCCCACCTCGGTCCACATCGGCTCGGGCAAGATCACCTGATCGCCCTGGTCGAGCAGGGCGCGGAAGATCACATATAGCCCATTCATGGCGCCCTTGGTCACGATCACTTGATCGGGGTCCGAGACGCGCAGCCCATTTTCCATTGTCGTCTTGCGCCAAATCGCCTCACGCAACGGCACAATGCCAGTCGAATCAAGGCAAGCCGAATGAGGAGGGGGCCACCCGCTCGCCCGCCGTTGTGACCAGGTGTTCAAGAGCACCCGGCGCAGAAACGCCTTGGCCTAGCTCAAGTGCCCGACAATTCGGTTGTGGGCTTCCTGCACATCCATATCTAAGATAGAGACCAGCTTGTCTCGTCCGTTGGCGCCGGCCACAATCTCTAGCCGAGACTTCGGGACGCCGAGAACTTCCGAAAGGAAATCCAATAACTGCTCGTTGGCCTGTCCTTCATGAGCCGAAGCGGTGAGATGAATCTTCACTGTGCCATCGTTCTGGATGGCAACGATCTCATTGCGGCTGGCGCGCGGGGTGACACGAATGGCCAGGGCAGAGCCCCTTTTCCCATCATGTAGACGATACTGTCGTCTGGGCATGGCTACCTCAATGCATATAATAAGTTAATCAACGCAGATTGAATCACACTAATCAACAGGATTAAGATAATCGGGCTGATGTCAAACATGCCGATCAGAGGGACCGAACGCCGAATCGGTTCCAAGAGCGGACCGACAATGCGATGCAGCGCCTGACGCACAGGATGATAGGGACTCAAGAACCACGACAACGCCACATCGAGAACGATCAACAAAATGAGCAGGTTAGCGACCAGACTGATCAACCGAACAAGCAAATCTATCATCTATCTGCCTCGCTTCAAGCCAGACGTTTGGGCGGTCGCGGCCCTACGATAGCCGCTCCAACCCGCACCAGCGTAGCGCCCTCCTCGACAGCCACTTCGAAATCGGCACTGGTGCCCATCGAGAGCTCTTCCCACTTCCCCTGAGGGAACCGTTGCGCCAGGGCATCACGCAAGCGACGGAGCAATTGAAAGTAGGGACGCGCCCGTTCAGGGTTTTCAAACAAGGGTGGCATGGCCATCAGGCCGCGCACCTCAAGCTGTTCCAATTCTAACACCATCTCGATCTCAGGGAAAAGGTTGGTCCAAGCTCGCTCATCGGCAGCCGGCCAGCCGAACTTGCTGGTCTCGTCGCCCACATTGAACTCCAACAACACCGGGATCCGACACCCCGCCTGCGTAGCAAAGCGGTCCAGGCGCCGCGCCAGTTTGAGACTATCTAGAGAATGAACCAGCGAAAAATGACCGGCGATCAGATCGGCCTTGCGCGATTGAATATGACCGATCATGTGCCACTCCACACCGGCCGGCCCGAGAGCTTGGATCTTGCTCACCGCTTCCTCGGGATAGTTCTCGCCAAAAATCTTTATCCCCGCCTCCACCGCTGCACGCACCACCTCAATCGGTTGTGCCTTGGTCACCACCACCAAGCGGGTGGAGCCAACCGCTCGACCGACGCGTTGCTCGGCGCGTGCGATTTGATCGAGCACCTGATGATATCGTTCGCGAATGGTGTCCACAAGAGCGATCATGCCCTTATTTTACGTCAATCGATCGGGATTTGGGATTGCGAGTTCGTGATAGCAATCCACCCCTCAGCAATTCGATGCGCCCTCGCTGCGAACAAGATGTGCATTGCAGTGCGACGCCTTAGCGTCATCCTCGTGCGCGGCCGATTCGGGAAAGGTGGAGAAAGCTGCCTTGCTCCTAGGAAGGCAGGGCCAATAATACGCCGAAACGGCCGGTCTTGCCCCATTCGGCACGATGGGAATACCAATCCTCAAGGTGGCAAGCAGTGCAGATCTGAGCTATTTCGATCTGCTGTACTCCAGCCGCTCGCAATTGCAAACGATTGGCTTGCCAGAGATCAAAGCACCACCGATCGCCGTGAGGGATCAACACTTGATCAGCCTGCTCGTCGAACACGGTGCGTGCCATTGCCACCACGTCCTCCCCCACTTCGTAGTGATCTGGGCCGATGGCTGGCCCAATGACGGCGCGCACTTGAGATGGATCGGTCCCATAGCCCCGACGCAACGCATCTACAGCCACTCGGGCCACATTGCGCATCGTCCCCAGCCAGCCGGCATGGGCTAGGGCGATCGCCCGATGGACGGGATCGAAGAGGAGGATAGGGACGCAATCGGCGTATCGCATGAAAAGAGTCACCTCGGGCTTGTCGGTGAGCAGGATATCGGCCTGGGGCGGTTTACAGGTCAGGTCGCGAGGCGCATCCACATAGATCACCCCAGTGTTGTGGATCAGCCAGGAGTCGAACATCGAATCGGGATTGCGTTCTAGCGCAAGGAAGGCGCGAATGCGATTCTCGCGCACATTCTGCGGATCGTCCCCCACCGTCCCGCCTACGTTGAGGGTATCCCAAGGTGGAGGGCTAACTCCGCCATGCCGCGTGAAGACGGCATGGACAAGATCGGCCAAAAGATCAAACGTTAGATAGCGAAGGCCATCCTTGTGCTGAAAAGGCATATCAAAAGACGACAGGCAGGAGTGGCCAGAAGGGCTATTTTGAGCCGGCAATGGCGATCTTTTTTAGAAAGAACTGACGCGATTCTGCCATGGATTCTTCAAGATACGGATAGGCAAACCAGGCGGTGGTCATCCCAAACAGCAAGCCGGTGAGCACCCGCAACAGGGGCGTGGACTCACGATAGGGCAATCCTTCGGCCAGCCACGACACGCCAAATTGACTGATAAGCTGTGAACCACCGTCGAGGGCGATCGGCCCCAGGCCGAAGAACAGCCACACCAACCAGTTCAGGGGCCGCAGGCGGCGACCGGTGAGGGCGAACAGCAGGCCGAAGATCAACATCCCGGAGTAAATGGCTACATCACGCTCACAAAGGGCCACTTTGTAGCCTGCTGTCTTGTCTCCGATGAATTCGCGCGCCCGCAATCGGTCAACGCTCCGGGGATTGTTCAGATCGGTCAAACCGCTGATTTCATCGAATGATTTGATGCCGGCCAGGCCGGCGGCTTCCAGAGGGTAATAGAACTGCTCGCCGAACAGGAAAAAGGAGCGGAAGGCGAACTGATGACAGAACGGGCTGTACAAGCGATAGATCAGGCGGGCCGGCCCCTGGGCGCCGATCGCCATGAACACCGGCGCCAGAAAAGCCATGCCCACGTAGAAGGTCATGAATGCATTGAGCAGGAACAGGTAATGCTGAGTTAGCCAGTGCGACAGGCGATCGGCTGTTGAGAGGCGTTCGCCGCGGCGCACCCGTTCCAGGTGCTTCGAATCGCCGATCCGATCCAATTGGGCCCGGCGGTCGATGGCCGCCCCCAAGGTGACGCGCAATTGGCGCCGATCGATGGGCGCGGTCAGCGTATAGGGGCCAATTTCCAACACAGGGATCAGGGTGAAGAACTTCTCGTACAGGGCGCGATCCGACTCAATGTCCAATTCCACCAACCGATGGGGATACTCGTCTTGCAGTTGAGCCAACTCTGTCTTCACCTCTTCGCAAAGGCCGCAATTTTTACGCGTGTACAGGGTAACGGTAATCAATGCTCGCTCCATAAACTTCACAGCACTCGAGAGGGCCTTGCCGGGCTCAAAGCTCATCATTGAGACCGAACGGCTTGGTCAAGCAATAGCCCTACAACCCAAAGTCTATCCAGAAGAATTGCCCGCGTTGGGCAATCACCTGAAACAAGCCGCTAAAAAGCAACGCGCCCAAGATCACCATCACGACTCCCATAGCGATCTCAACGTAACGGGTCACCTTTCCATAGCGGCGCAGGATAGTCGTCACCCAGCCGATTCCCAGGGCGGCAATCAGGAACGGTACCGCCAGGCCGGCCGAATAAAAGCTGAGCAATTTTATCCCTAAGACCAAGTCGCCGCCGTTCATTGCCAAGGTGAGAATCGCTCCCAGCACGGGTCCCACGCAAGGCGACCAGCCGGCCGAGAAGAACACCCCCATCAAGGCCGAGGAGAGATATCCCCATTTCCGATCGGGCAGGGAATGGACGCGTATATCATATTCCAGGAAGGGAATGCGGAACACGCCGATCATGTGCAAACCGAAGATCATCACCAAGATGCCGCCAATGCGCGTCAGCCACACGCGGATCTCATACAAGAGATAACCGACTGCTGAGGCGGCCAACCCCAGCGTTATGAAGACTACGCTGAAACCAAACACAAACGCCAAGCCGTGGGCAAAGGTCTGCAACTGCCCGGTGTCACTGCCGGCCGAGCGCCCACTGAGATAGCCAACATAGGCCGGTACCAGCGAGAACACACAGGGAGAGAGAAAGGAAGCCAAGCCGGCCAGGAAGGCGAGACCAATGCTAATATTCGAAAGATCCATTACTGCGTTCCTCGTTCTTTTGCGATGACAATCGTTCCATGTTTGGGCAAGGACATGCGCAACTCACTTTGCGATAGACTGACATAGGGTGTCGTCCAACGGAAAATCCATTTGGCATCTTCCGGTCGGACGTTGATACAACCGTGAGACCTCTTTTCGCCAAACGCATTATGCCAGAACGCGCCGTGAATGGCCACGCCTTCCCCGCTGATGAACGTACACCAGGGGACGGCCGGCGTGGAGTACCCAGCCTGGGCGTCGCCGGCCGTCATGTTTTTGGAGATGATCTTCCAGTGGGTGAACAAGTTCCCCACCGGAGTAGCGTACTTGTCCGTCCGTTGACCGGTCACCGGGTCGTACACTTTGCCGCTGGAAATCCGACAGAAAAACACCTCACGCCCACGCTCCAAGCAGGAGAGCGTCTGGTGATCCAGGTCGACGTGGATGACCTTTTCCTTCGGGCCCACATCAGGACTGATCGGAGCGACATCCTCCTCCGTCAGCACCTTGAACGCCCGTGCATCGGCCCAAAAATATTCGCCATACGCCCCATAGCCATAGCCGCGCCCATAGGCGTCCTCGTTCCAGCGGTATTCCACAAAGCCGTTCTCCTGACGAATGCGATCGATCCACACCACCTGACCGTAATACAACCGCGGCGGGAAGTTATAGGCCAAATGATCTTGAAGCCACGGCGAGACGACCTTGCCTTCTAGAGTCAAATCCACATAGGGCACAGTGACCTCGACCCAGAAGCCGGGTTGGCCGGCCGGCATCTCGGTGATCGGGGTGTTGGGCAGGTTGCGAGTAGGCTGGACCATCGAGCCGTAGATATATCCTTGAGGCGTCTCCACGTACTTCTGGTTTACCATGCCGCCAACCACCCGACCGACCACCTCGCGCTGCCATTCCACCAATTGATCGGCTCGTAGGGTGGCGATGACGTTGCTGTTACCAAACGCGTTGGTGGGCTGGCTGCGCAGGACCACGTCGGTGGTCACCACGCGCCCGATGATCTCACTCTTCGGGAACTCCGGCAGGGGCTTGGGAGTGTACAGCGCTTCCAGCGCCTTGGTGCTCAGGCGGAAGGGACGAAAGGCCAAGGCACCCAGCCCCAGGCCGGCCCACTTCAAGAAATCGCGTCGAGAGAAAGAAGTCATCACACACATCCTGACAGGCAACAGCGATGCCTGAGGATACCCATAAGGCGGCGTTGTGTCAACGATCGGATAAATGCTGCCTTAGCCGGCAAGGGCGCTTGGTAGCCGGCTGCGACGCCAGGACTCACGGCCGGCCTCGTCGAGGCACAAAGCGCGCCGCCGCAAGGCCAGCGCCCTCCGATTGTACCAAGTGTTCTCCGAGAGAGACGAGAAGAAACAGGGTGCTCTTACGTTTCAAAGTCCTATCGGACCCCCACCCCGCTCATGACAACCAAGCCCTGCCCGAGGCAGCGCTGCGCCTCACGCTGGCACTGGCAGAGCGGCTCAGGCCATCGGCAGCCTGTCGCGACTCATTCGGCAAAAAACGCCTCTAGGGCGCGCAAACACTCTGCGCTGACTTTATGCCCCACCTCCGCCTCGCAGTAGGTCACCTGCGCGCCGGCCTGTTCCAGCAGCGCCAGCGAAGCTCGGGCGCGATCGACCGGCACCAACTTGTCCTGCGTGCCGTGGGTGACGAACACCGGCTTGCCCGACAAGGGCTTTGCGGCCACCAGGGCCTCCATCCCAGCCGGCATAAAGCCCGCCAAGATCGCCGCCCGCTGGACGCGCTGCGGATATAGGCAAGCGATCACGTTGGCTAGAGCGGCGCCCTGACTGAACCCCATCACGTCAAACCGATCCGCTTCCAGGGAATGCCGTTCGGCATAGGCATCGACCAGTTCGATCAGCGCTTCGGCCGCCGGCCGCAGATCGTCCAGCGTGGGCCGGGCAAAGGTCCCCTCGCGTAGGGGGCGCCAAGAGTAGCCGCCCTGCGGCGCCGGGTAGAGGCCGCGCGGGGCCAGTAACCACAAGTGGGGTGGAAAGTTGCGGGCGAACACCCACATCGAGTTCTCGTCACCCGTCCAGCCGTGCAACATCAGCAAAAGACGATGCGGCGAACGGCTCGCCGGGCGCACCTTCAAAATCCAATGATCCAAGGTTTCTAGAGAAGGGTCATTCACGACCGGCACGTTTGAGTATCCAATCAACGATCCCAAAGATCAGCGCAATCAGCGCCACCGGCATCAATCCAGCCAACAAGCAGACGATGCCCAGCGCGGCGCCTCCTGCCCCGTAAAACCACCAGATCAAACCGCCGCCGACCATAAACAGCAAGATCAACACCCCCAAGATCAAACGCCGCTGAGTCTGGCGGGCATACTCTCGCAAATCGCGCATTATCGCACCCTCGGCCTGCGTCGCAAACGCTGCAACCAGCGCCCCGGCCAGGAGGTGGCCCGCCGCAGGGCCGGCAGTGCTGCCTCAACCGCCTCCTCGCCCAGGCGCGCCACCTGATGGACGTTCACATTCCCCAGCAAGGGGATATGCGAGACTGCCGGACGGATGATCACCTCTGGGCGATCCACCTTTAGCCGCAGCTCGGTCATCTGACGATTAACGATATCCACCGCCTGTAAGAAAATACTCAGGGCCTGGGCCGGCCGCCAACGGGTGATCTGCTCCTTCAGGATCGGCGGGATCGGGTAAGGGAGAGGCAGCCTGAGCAGGCGCGTCGGCTCCCCCAAGGGAGCGGTCAAGACCACCGCCACCACCGGCAGATCGGGCGCCAACCGGCCCATCGCCCGGCAGATGGCCGAACAGGCGCGACTGGTCCACGCCGGCAAACAGGTTCTCGATTTCATCTGGCGTCTTGCCGAATGCATACAAGGCCGCCACCACGCCGCCAAAGCTGGTCCCCGCCACCGCTCGAATGCGAAAGCCTTCCCGTTCCAGCCGTCGGATCACCCCCAAATGAGCGTTCCCTTTGGCACCGCCACCGCCCAACGCCAGGGAGATGTCCATAAAATCCTACCCCTCCTCCAGCAGAAAATCGCCGCCTTCCAGCAATCCCTTCAAGATGGCCTGAATAGCCTCCGAGGCCAACAACTGCTCCGGCCGAAAGGGTTTCAAGCGGGCCTGCGTGGTGCGCACTGAGGGCTCCAGAAACGCCTCAAACGGCAAGGAGGCGCGGAACAGTTGATAATACAGAAAACGCCGCGCATTGCGCTGGAACTCTTCTGGGACGTAAATGGTCTTGGCCTGCAAAAACTCCTCCATTTTCTGGCGCACCGCCTGCGGGGTTTGGGGAAAGAACACCGTCGGATACTGAGTATACCGTGCCCGCCCAGCACACAACACCGGCACCCCCAAAATAGACGCCTCCAAACCGATGGTGGAATTATAGACCATCACGAACTTGGAACGCTGAATCAACTCATAGGAGCTGAGCGGTTCGCGCGGCCCGATCACGATCACGTTCGGTTCCTGCCAGACCCCACGCTGGGTCGCCCACTCCTCCACCGTCTCGCGGCTCGCCTTGCGGACCCGTAGCTCGTCGGGGTGAGCGCGGATCACGAACAACGTTTCGGGATGTCGACGAATGACCTCAAAAACCATATCCAGCCAATCGAACATATCCTCAAAGACAGTGTTGGCGTGAGGCTGGCTGGTATCGAAGATCACATTGGTGAAGATGGGGACGATCTGCTTGAACCCGGCCGCCTCTTGCAAGAACGCCTGGTCGAGGCCGGCCATCGAGGGCCAAAAGCGGATGCCGGCCATGGTGAAATCGCCGCGGAAACGCTTGCTGAGATACGCATCCAAGCGCGCGTTCTGCTCAGAGGTCAGCTCAAACGTCTCTGGAATGTGGATCGGATAGGCGGTAGCTTCGCCGTCGGTGAAGAAGGCCGAGGCCGGCTGCAAGCCCACCTCGTGGGTGATCACCCGCAAATCGTGGCGCAATGCCACCCAACGGACCGCTGCCTCTGGGAAAAACTGCCCGTTGAACAGCACCACCGCCCGTGGCCGAATCCGATCGAGCAGATCGGCAAACTGACGGGCGATGCTCCAAGCCGAGAGGATATACTCCCGCAGCAAGAAGCGCGTCGGCTCGTCGTCCTCCAGGTGATGACGTCGCAGGATCCAGCGCAGGCCAGGCAAGCAGAGTGCGCCCAAGGGCATGCCCTCGTGTTCGAAGATCATCAGCTCGACCAATGAGCGCCCTTCCAGGCGCGCTTCCAGGCGCGGATCGCGCCTAAAGGAGAGCCAATACACGCCTGATCGGAGCGCGTCGTCGGCCCCGCGGCCGGCGGCCGTGGGCCGGCGCTCGAACGACAAGGACGATAGCCCACTGAACAAGACACGCGATTGGTACACACATGAACGACATGGCATAGGCCGCTGCGGGCGATCGCGATTGGTCCCTAAGACGCACTTGCTCATGCCCGAACGGCAAGCCACATGTACCACCGGCACCCCTTTCAAGCGCAACGCCCAAGCCGTGAGCAGGTGAAATCCGCTATTCCAGGATAGATCGTCTATGCCAGTAGAGGCCTTGAAAAACACGATCGGCGCCCCCGACGGCTCAGGAGCTTGACGGGCGATCTCCAGGGCCATGCGTGCGATCCTCAGATTGTTCCAGTGGCGCACCACCCGGCGCTTGAGACGTTGGGTGTACCACTCGTTGACCTTACCAATCATTGCTCTGCTCATACCCCAACTGCATCAGTAAATCGCCCGCCACATCCTTGAACAGACGTTTGTGTTCCTCGGTAAAATGCTCGCGCCAGGCGCCGACCTTGCCAGCACGAAACGTGCGGCTCTTTTTGGGTTGAATGGCTTCCATCAAGCGTGCGAGCGCCTGAGCACGCGGCAGGGGGAGGCGATAGCCTGTGCTCTCGACCTCATCTAGCATGGCTGAGAGCGTCTCCTGGCGACGCTGGATAAAATCCTCGTAACGCAGGCAACACACTCCAGGCGTGGCCAACCAAGCCAAGACGGCCTCGTACCGCTGTCTCACGCCGACCATGCGTACCCCGTCCTGATCCACGCCGATGATGGCCGCCTTGAGCCGTTCCCCGAAGTCGGGCAGCGAGCGATAGTAGGCGTGCATGCCATGCTCCTCGTGCATCTCCGTGGCGTAGAACACTTGCGAGACGAGGAGATCGCGCGGGTCGCGATAGAGGAAATAGGTGACGCGCCCGCGCGAGGTCAAGAACGAAACGTTTTCGGGGGTAGCTTCCACATATCCCCAGCCGATCACGCCGCAGGGGATGCGTTTCAAGTCGCCCAAGATTTCTTCGGCGGTTCGGCGACGCCCCTCTCGGGTGATGGTCCGCACCGGCTCGGCCTCTACGTACTTGTAGGGCATGATGGAGGTAAACCCGTTCAATACTTGCCAAAGCAAATGCGATCCGCTCTTGGGCTTGGAATTGCCGAAGATCGGCGGCGCCTCGTTGAATTTGAGCCGTCGCCAGCGCAGCATGGCCTGTGCTGTCTTGACATAGGGGCGAACTAGATGGCGCCAATTCATGGCAGAACTGGTCTCATCACTCGTCGTTGACCCTGCGCAATTTCATCAGGGATGGCTTCTCCGAGTCGTAGACGCGCTTGATGCCGTCTCCCAACGCCATTTCGGTGACGCGGATATACTTGACCAGTCGCTCAAAGCCGCCAGGCTCCACCGAGGCCGCCTGATCGCTGCCCCACATAGCCCGGTCCAGCGTGAGATGGCGCTCCACCATACAAGCGCCCAAGGCGACCGCCACCGCCGTGGGCACCAAGCCGACTTCGTGGCCGGAGTAGCCGATAGGAATGTTCGGAAACTCGCGGCGCAGGGTCTCGATCATGCGCAAGTTGAGTTCGTCTGGCTCGCAGGGGTACGTGCTGGTGCAGTGCATAATCACCAAGTCTTGTTCACCGAGCACGTTCACCGCCCGGCGGATCTGCTCCATCGTGGACATGCCGGTCGAGAGAATCACCGGCTTGCCCGTCTTGCGCACGTAGCGCAGCAGGTTATGGTCGGTCAATGCCGCTGAAGGGATCTTGTAGGCCGGCGTATCGAACTGTTCCATGAAATCCACCGCCGGCTCATCCCACACCGAGACTAGCCAGGGAATGTTCTTCTCCTTGCAGTAGCGATCGATCTCCCGATATTCCTCTTCATTGAACTCCACTTTATGGCGATATTCGATGTACGGAAGGTATCCCCAAGGGGTCTCGCGCATTTTATGCTTTTGCGCTTCGGGAGTGGAAACATCGGGAGTGCGCTTCTGAAACTTGACGGCATCTACGCCGGCATGCACTGCAGCGTCAATCATCCTTTTGGCAATTTGTAGATCGCCATTGTGATTGATGCCCAGCTCGGCAATGATAAACGTGGGATGTCCGTCCCCCACCAAGCGATTTCCTATTCGCACTTCACGTGCCATACGTTCCTCCTTAGACTGGTATCGATCCCTCTGCCATGCGGGCCAGCACCAAGTCGCAGACCTCGCGCAGCGCACCACGTCCACCCGGCCGAGAAAGCACATAATCGGCTGCTTCCAACACCTCTGGATAAGCATCGGGCACCGCCACGGCCCAGCCGGCGATCTCAAAGCAGGGGAGATCGTTCACATCGTTGCCGATGTAGATCAGCTGGGCTGGATCTACTTTCTTGCGGGCCAGCAACTGCTTCAAGGCTTGGCCTTTCTCTTGGATGTCGATCCCATGAATGGCCTCCACCCCCATCTTCTCAGCGCGGGCGCGGACTACCGGATTGGGCTCTGAGGAGAGGATGACCACCTCCACCCCGCGGGCGCGCAACTCGCGCAAGCGCATCGAGTCAGAACGGGTGGCTGCCACTGTCTCGCGGCCGGTCTCGTCGGTCCACACCAAGTTGTCGGTGATCACGCCATCGAAGTCGGAGACGATCAGGCGGATCGTCTTCGGCATCGGCCGTCGCGGCCGGCCCGGCCAGACCATCTCCAAGCCGGCACTGCGCACTAGGTGCTCATAGCGCGCCCAATCCTGCAACGTATCAATATCCACCGTATACCGCGGATCGATCAATAGGGGATAAATGCGCTTGCCGCTCATCGAACCGCCGAGGATGGTTTGACTTCGAATGGCGTCAATGTGTCCAGTTTGCCAATACACAGGCGGCAGAATTTGGCGCGGCGCATTATACGGTTCATCGATCCCATCCACCTGCAATAGCGGCGTCATCGGTCCCTCCTCACCGTGAGGCAGGCGCCACATCTTATAGGGGTTCTGGCCGGCCGGCACCACGCCGCGCACGCTATCGGCGTCCGGATGAGCCAACAAGATCTCCACCGCCCGATCGACCAAGCCCGGCGGACGAATCGGCGAGGTCGGCCGCAATTGGACCACCACCTCTGGCCAATAGCCCTCGTGCTCGGCCAACCACGTCAGGGCATGTTGAAAGACCGGTAGATCGGGAGTGGTATCCTGGGCAAACTCGGCCGGCCGTAGGAAAGGCGTCTCGGCCCCAAAGCGGCGCGCCACCTCGGCAATCTCCTCGTCATCGGTGGAGACGATCACCCGTCGCACACAATCTGCCTGACGAGCCGCTGCAATGCTCCACGCAATCAACGGATAGCCAGCGAAACGGCGGATGTTCTTGCGCGGAATCCCCTTCGAGCCGCCGCGAGCCGGGATCAGCGCCAACACCTCTACCATGCTGTCCATCCCCCATCCACCACGATGTTGGTGCCGGTCACATACGAAGAAGCATCCGAAGCCAAGAAGAGCAGTGCGCCGTTCATCTCGTCCTTGCGGGCCATCCGCCCCAAAATAGTCTTGGCCGAATAATTCTGGACGAAATACTCCTCATGATGGTTGAACACCCCGCCGGGCGTCAGAGCGTTGACCCGGATCTCGGTGCCGGCGTAGTAGGCTGCCAGATACTTCGTGAACCCCAACACCCCGGCTTTGGTCACCGTGTAATACACCGGCTTGTAGGCCACCCGCCGACCTTCCTTCACATAAATCCGCTGATCGGGGCCGTTCAACCCATACGTCGAGCAGATATTGATGATGCTGCCCTTCTTGCCCTGGGCGATCATCGGCCGCACACAGGCCTGGGTGACCAAGAACATGCCGGTCAAGTTCACGCTCAGCGCGGCGTTCCAATCGGCCAACGGATACTCCTCAAACGCCCCCGGCGAAATTCCACGCGCCGCCGCTTGCGGATCGAACTTCGGATCAAGCGCCGCTGAATTCACCAAAATATCCACTCGACCGAAGGCTGCCAACACGGCAGCGGTCATCGCTGCCACCGAGTCGGGCTGAGTGATATCGGTGGGAACTGCCAGAGCCCGGTAACCGGCGCGGGTCAATTCCTCGGCAAACTGCTGCGCAGCTTCAGCGTTCACATCCACCACCGCCACCGCTGCGCCGGCCTCCGCCAATGTGCGGCAGAACTCCTTGCCGAGCAACCCCACGCCGCCCGTCACCACCGCCACCCGACCATCTAGCCTAAATTTCTCCAAAACGCTCATAGGATCTTCCTAATACAACAGAATCGGAGTGTGATACACCGTTCCCTGGCCGGTCTTCAAAGCCACCGGCAACCCCTCCGTTAAGATGCCAAAATCGTCCCCAGGTCGATCAAACACCACCAAGATGGCCAAGCCGGCCTTCACCTCCTGTCGCACCATTTCCATCCCCTGCTCGAAATTATCGTGCTCCAAACCGGTCACCGGGTCCATGCGGACAGGCAAGGGGCGGCAAGGATGGCCGGTATACAAATAAACGGCTCCTGGCTCGTTGGTATAAATCACCAACCCCTGAGGCAACCGACGCAGATAAGACATGATCTCGGAATTGGCCCACCGAAAGGAAGCGAATCCCAATCCTCCTTTTGACAACTCCGACACGGTTCGCCCCTGACCCACGGCGGATACGCTAAAGAGGAACAACCCCACCGCCAGGACGACTCCTTGGCCCACCCGCCCGAAACGTCGCCAAACCCAGGCTCCGGCACCCACCAAGAGCAGCAACAGCGGCAAATAGATCGGCGCCAAGATGCGCGCCTTAAGGGGCGTGCTGGCGTCAAAGAAGCTGATCGAGAACAAGATAGCCCCCAAGTAACCGAAGATATACAAGCCATTGACCCATCCGAGGATCTCCGGCGACGAGGAAGAAGGAGATAGCCGCCGTTGCCTTACCTGTCCGATCAGCCAGATCAAGATGACCAGAGCGATCAGGCCGGCCGCGGCCAGGAACAACTCAGGCGTCTTGAACAGCGGCTGTCGCCACTCCTTGATGGGGATCAAGAAGCCCGAGAAAGTGCGCAATCCTTGCATCAGCGTCTCAGAGTTGATCGGGTGCCAGAACAACGTGCGATTGGTGAGGTTCCCAGCTGCCCACACATTCCGAACCGACCAAGCGATGACCAGCGGCAAAAAGCCGGCCAAAAAGCTGGCCGCTCGACGCAGGCGCAAGCTCCAACCGTTGCCCAGGATCAAGATAGCCACCAAAAAGGTCGCCGCCAACGCTAGGGCAGAATAACGGGTCAAATATGCCAGAGAGGTCAACAGGCCAGTGATCCCCATCCAACGCAGGGATCGATCGGGCGGTTGGGCGAGCGATTTCTTCCGTCGGGCCGGCGCGGTCGGCGGCGACATTGTCTGCCAAGCGCGCTCAAAACTGAGGAAAGCCAACAAGCTGAAGAACAAGAACAGCGGCTCGCTCATGGCCACCGCATGCACTCGCAACAAAGAGTCGTTGACCACAAATAGCGCTGCCAGGGCCACCCCCGCCCAAGCCGAGCGAGTCATCCGCCACCCGAGCCACCCCAACAGCGCGGCATTCACGCCGAACAGCAGCATGTTAAGCAGCCGCGCCCCGTTGAGCGGGTGCGCGCCCAGCAGACTGAGGGCGGCCAAAGCGATCGAGAAGCCCGGTGGAAAATGGGTGATCGGCTCGTTCGACTCCAACCATGCTGCCCGGTAGCCCTGGCCGGCCAACAGACTCTGCGCGCCGACAACATAGGCGATCGAGTCATCCGAGAGCCCTGCCCCATCCGGCGTGGCCAACCACACCAGGCTCATTCCGATCACGGCCAGCACCGCCAGCAGAGCCATCGGCAGCCGACGAGCGAACGATGGATCGTGGAGCAAAGAAAGAAATCTCATCACAGCACCCGCTTTCACTGCGGTAGCAGATACCCTTGCTCTTCGAGATAGGCGATGAACTTGCGGGCGTTCTCCTCGGGCGAGGAACCGTATCCCTGCAACGTGATCTCCGGACTGATCGGCGGTTCGTAGGGATCGTCGATCCCGGTAAAGCCCATCGGTTTGCCCTCGACCATCGCCTGTCGGGCTTTTGCATACAAGCCCTTCACATCGCGCTGCTCGCAGATTTCCAACGGGGTATCCATGTACACCTCAATGAAGTTTTCCCCGACCATCTTGCGAGCCTCGTTGCGCGTGGCGCGATAGGGGCTAATAGCGGCACAGATCACCGTGCCACCGGCGCGAACGATCTCCCCAGCCACAAAGGCGATGCGCAAGATGTTGGCATCGCGATCCTCCTTGCTGAACCCCAGCCCCTTGCTCAGGTGGGTGCGCACCACATCGCCGTCCAGCAGGGTCACCCGACGGCCGCGCTCCAACAGCAACGAGGTCAACACTTGTGCTGTGGCCGACTTGCCGGCGCCACTCAGGCCGGTGAACCAGACACAGAATCCCTGCTTGTGGCGCGGCGGATACATCTCCCGCAAGATCTCGGCCGTCTCCGGACGAGTGAACCACTCGGGCAGCAGTTTACCCTTGGCCAAATACTCCTCACGCACCTGGGTGCCGGAAATGGTCAACACACGCGCCCTGGGCGAGACGTCCTCCTGTTCCACATACCGATCTTCGTCGGGCAGGTAGACCAACTCTTTGAAGGGGATCATTTTGACACCCAGCTCGGCTTCGTACTTGAGCATCAGCTCCTGGGCGTCGTACGGGCCATAGAACGGCTTGCCGGTGGAGTCCTTGCCGGGGCCGGCATGATCGCGTCCTACAATGAAATGATTGGCGCCGTAATTGCGCCGAATCAGGGCGTGCAACAAGGCCTCCTTGGGGCCGGCCAGGCGCATTGCCAGAGGCAGCAAGCTGAGCAAGGTGCGGTTCTTGTCGTAGTACTTCTCCACTAACACCTTGTAGATGCGAACACGAGTGTAATGATCCACATCGCCCGGCTTGGTCATCCCAACCACTGGCTGGATCAGCAGGGACCCATTAACCCGTTCGGCGGCGCGCTTGGTCAGCTCCTCATGGATGCGATGCAAGGGGTTGCGCGTCTGAAACGCCACCACATTGTCATAGCCCATCGCCTCCAAGCGAGCACGCACCTGGGCAGGTGTAAGCCGCAACTCCACAAAATCGTAGTATTTGGGCAAGTTGACCACCTTGATCTCGCCGCTGATACACACCTTGTTCCAATGCTCCATCTCGGAGACCATCGGGTGCTTCGGGTCAGTCGTGCCGTAGGCCAGCAAGGCTTCACGACCTAGATCCCAGCGGTAGACCTCATCCAAGCGCATGATGGCCAACACATCGTTGTTGGGGTTGCGCAGCACAAGCTCTTCGCCTACTGCTGGCAACTCCTTCGGATTGGCTGTCAGAGTGATGGGCAGAGGAAATAAAGTTCCATCGGCCAGGCGCATCTCATGAAGGACCCGCTCGTAGTCAGCCTTGCCCATAAATGTAGTCAGCGGCGAGAACCCGCCCGTGGCCAGCAACTCAAGATCACATACGTTCCGTTGACTAATTTTGATAGAAAGAAGTTTGGGAGCGCGCGCAAGCAAGGCTTCGCGCTCTTCCCCTTCGACGACCAAGTTCACCAGCTTGCCGCCGTAAGGGGGGATCAATTTCGCTTTTGCCATGGAAAACTCCGTGATGTAAGACTTCGAAATCTAACGACTTCCGAAGTTTGAATTATACTTCAAAATTCAGCATTTGAATTTTGGAGAACGACCACCCTTCCGCTCTCCTGTGAACGATGCGCCGCCAACGCCAGGCGCAGCGCTTGGATCCCATCCTCCAAGGTGCAGCGCGGCTCGGCCGTTCCAACCACTACGTCCAAGAAGTGCCGCGTCTGTTCAAGGAACAGGTGATTGCGCTCGAAGCCCTCGGGCGGGGCAAAGCGCTCGACCTCGACGGCCGGCGGGGTGGGGCTCCAGCTCCCAAAGGGGGCCGGCGCTCGATACAGAGCAAGGACACCATCGTCGTTGTCCCAGCGCAGGGTGCCTTGAGTCCCGACGATCTCCAAGCGGTGGGCAGCAGGTCTTTGCACGTAATTCAAGTGAACTCCCCCCAGAGCGCCTCCCACAAAGCGCAGCCCGATCTCAGCCACGTCCTCTACATCCACTTCAAGCGGCGAGAGATGGTGATTGAAGGACCAAATCGCCTGCACCTCTCCGATCAGGTAGCGCAGATAATCGAAGGGATGGGTCAAGGTGCGGATCACGCCCCCGCCCAGCTCAGCACGAGCGGCATAACTGCCACGATAATCCTCCCAGGGGTGCCATTGTGGAAGATACTCCCCCCAATGGGCATGCACGGTAAGCACCTGCCCCACCGCGCCGCTCTGGATCAGTTGACGCGCAAGGTTCAGGGTGGGATGGTAGCGAAATTGAAAGCCAACTAGAATGCGGATGTGATTGGCCTGAGCCACCTGCTGCAGCAGGTCCAATCGATCCAACGAGTCCGACACCGGCTTCTCCAACAAGAGATGGCATCCCGCTTCGGCCGCTGGAATGGCCACATCCAGGTGCAGAGCAGTCGGGTTGGCCACGATCACAGCGTCTGGGCGGTGGGTTTTCAAGGCGACACTCAGATCGGTCTCCACCGGATACCCTTGCAACTCGTCATCTGGCAAGGTAGCCTTGTGAGTTCGCAGCAAAACAATATCTCTCTGGCCGAGCGCCAACAAATTACGAAAATGTCGGCGCCCGATCGATCCCAAGCCAACGATCAAAAATTTCATACGCTATCCTTTTCACCAATCCAATGACGATTCATATCCCCACCGGATCAATGCTTGGCCGGCCACGGCTTTGAATACCTCCCGATCGCGCTCTGTGAACAAGCGCTGCCAGTTTCCCACCTGTCCTTTAGGAAGGAAGGAGGCGATATCGCTGTTGCGCCGTTCCTGCCATTCCTCATCGGGATTGGAGGCCAGCTCCTCCTGGATCGCCTGTGCCAGCGAATCGGCGATGTGATCGACCCCTAGAAACGCCCACAACCGGCTCAGCTGTTCAAACGGTTCGCGCAGCACATCTTCATAACGCAGGGAGAAAAAGCGATCTCCAAAGAGACGTCGGCCCTCGGCCTCCACTTCGCTCAGGTTGGTTGCCCAACCGCCGCCCACGCGACGCAGAAAAGCCTCGGTGAAGATCGAGCGCCGGCCCTGACGAAAGGGCGCGGCATCCCGCCGCAACTCGGCCAGGATACGCCGATCCTCGGCATTCAGAAAGCGCGATTCCTCGACGAAATTCCGAAATCGCTCCGAGACAGCCACATCGCGCCCATCGCGCACGATGTACACCAGCCGAGCGTCGGGGTAGACGTCGTACAAATCGCGCACCGCTTGACCGTGGATGGTGGACGAGGGGCTTTTATCGCCGACGATCGGTTTTCCGGCTCGGGCGGCCTCGCGCTCCAGAATCATATCGGCAACCGCACGCAAAACGATCGGCGAGAGATCACGCCCGCAGTTCCAGCGATTGGACTTGCGCGTCAGCCATTCTTCGATCTCAGCCGAGTCCACCAGCGATTTTAACAACGGCCGACGGGTGAAAAAATGGGCCTGGTAATTGCAGTGTACCTGCGGGTGCAGGCGCATCAAACGCATCAACAGCGTCGTCCCCGAGCGAGCATGTCCAAAAATAAAGAATTTTGGACGGGAGAAGAACTGCTTGATTTCAACTACTTCCTCCGCCGTGATCGCCGGAACAGGAGAACGACGACCCTGAGACGAAGCCACCTGACCCTTCAGGAGAATTTGCAGAGCGAGACGCAGGCGGTGAACAAAATTCATAGCAACGATTGCTTCTTAAGAGGTTTCGATCGGCTAACTACGGGGCTTGCAGAGTGACATAGGCCTGCCCCCCCTGGGCCAGATAAATCAGGCGGTTTGGGCTGCAAGCCAGCGCCCCCAGCGGGTTGGCCGGCAGATCCTCCTCCGCGGCGCGCCAAATGCCCTGCAACTCAAAGCCCGGAAGGCTCAGGCGATAGATGGATCGCCCGTCGGCATCCAGGAGCAGGAGCACCGAGTCGGGGATACCGCTCAAGATCAATTGCGTGAAATGAGCCTGAGCAAACACGTTTTGCTCTCCATAGGCAGGGAAACGGTTAATCAAAGGCGCCGGCGAGACACAACGGGTGGGCACCCCTTCCAAACGGCTGTAGGTGCAGTGGGTGAGCCGGCCATCGGCGTGCAACAAGTAGAGATCATCGCCCATCACGGCCAGGTCAATCGCATCGCGAATCTCGGGAACCTGACTGTCGAAGAACAACAGCGGCGGATCGAGATAGACCCCATTCTGATCAACGTAAATCCACACCGCACGGGCCGGCGCGTCCAACACATACAGACGGCCGCTGTCCAGCGCCAAGGCGGTGACCCGACCCCAGTTGGTCGGCGGCAGGGGCAAGGCCATCCATCGCGGCGCCTGACCAGGGGCGCAATACAACAAATTCCCCATCGCGTCCACCCCTAGCACCGAAGAGTTCAACGCGTTCACCTTGGGCAAGACCAGCAGATCCACGAAGGATCCCACGGTCAGATTGCCGTAAGTGCCGGGTTTACAGGAAAAGCTGGCGTCTAGCTGATAACTCTGGCCGGTAATCGCCACGCGCAGGATGTCGCCCTGTACGGCATCCAACAAGTACAGATCGGTATCACTTGCCGCCATGCGACTGACCTGGGCATTCAGCTCGGCAGTCAGGATCGGCGTGAAGCGCAAGCGCGTTACTCCGAGCAGGGCATCCAAGCGAGCTTGGGCTTCGCGGCGCAACGCCTGAGATTCGGGAGTTCGATCGTAGGTTTCTGCCTGCTCCACGCGCTGCAGGACGCTGGCCCAAGCCTGCCGCTGATCCACCGGATTGCTCGCCTTCAAGGCCTGTTCGCGCAGGGCGCGCGCTTGGAGGAGGTAGGCATCAAACTGGGTGCTGACGCCGAAGCGCAGATAAATGGCCACCCCTACTGTGGCCACCAGGATGGGGATCAAGATGGACAGAAACACCTGCACCGATAGGGGTGCCATTCCACTCGGCGCATCGGTCGGCAACAGACTAGGCAAGAAGCGGCTTAACACTTGACGGATGGTGGTCATCAACCCCCGCCAGCCGTCCAAACTGCCTAACACCAGCCGTGCCATCTGCCGCTGGGTGGTCGGTTGAGAAGGAGACGACGGGGGCCAGCCAAGCGAAGATGATCGGGCCGGCTGCCGGCCCTCGAGCGCCGGCCCGCCATCGGCCGGCAGGCCGCCCTCTGCTTCCCGTCGCGGCAACGAGGGCGGCGGTTCGCCGGCCATCACTGCTGACGCCAATTGCTCCACCAACGCTTCCGGATCGGCCTGCGGAGGAAGAGCATAGGCCGACGGTGCTTCCAGGGGCGGTAGTCCAACGTGGTGCGCAACCGGCGCCGAAGCGGCCGCCTCGGCCGGCCCGGCTGACGGCGATTCGCCCCGTTGGGGCGACTGCCCTTCGCCCGACCGAGGAGGCGCCTGGACGACCTCCTGACTCGTAGACCAGGCAGCCGGCTCGGGGGAGGCGGGAAACGCCGACACAGCAACCGCCGTCCGGGCGGAAGCCTCCGCTTCGGGTTCAGCCGGACACGCCGCAGCCTGTTGCGCCCATCGAATCCCAGGCGTTCCGCCGCTGACCTGGATCAACAGGCCGTTCGTATCCCCCTCCACCATCGCCAACAGCTGTTTACGCCGTATGTCTGGCGTCCCTCGACCGCGGTCAACGGCAAACGCTGCTTCCCAGGCCGGCGGCAAGTCCGGGCAGATCAACAAGCGATCGCCCGTCTCCAGAACAAGCTGCGAGAAAAAGCGACTCACCCCCTGGCTCAGACCCAACCCTCTGCCCGCCAAGCTCGGATCATAAAAATGGCGGGTCTGACCGCCATGCCACGCCAACACATGCATAAGGCCGCACTGCAGCCACATCAGCTGAGTCTCGCGCAGCGCCGCCACCATCAGGTGACCGATCACATATTGACTACGTCCGCTATACGTCAGATTGCGCTCCAACAACGCCTGATTGACGCTCTCGGCGGCCGCGCGCAAGGCGGTGGTGAGTGGGCCTGGCGTGGTATAGAAGCGCTCCGCAGCCCGTTGTTTCAACGCTCGATGCTCCTCCGCCGAAAACGTCAGGTTGCCGCTCAGGTGGAGAAAGATCAACAACTCAATCCGTTCGCGACCGCGCACCACCCGGCGCAACGGCTCAAAGAGTGCCACGTCGGGCACCTCAACATAGTCCCGTCCCTGATGGCGATAGAGACTGAAGAGCGTCAGATCGACAGACACAAGGCACTCGCAGAAAGAAAAAGTAGAGAACGAGGGGCCAATTGCTCAGAAGGACTTCTGATCGTTCTTGTTCTCCGATACAATTCAGCGGCTCGGCCTTTGGCCGATCCACCTCACGCAATCTCGCATTCTAACCAAGCATCATTATACTGGTAAAATTCCATCCTGAGATTCCATGGACTTTCAACTTCACACCTCCTTTGAAACCCTGGCGCCGTGGGCCGGCACATGGGATCGCCTGCTCAGCCAATCCATCACCGATGCGCCCTTTCTGCACTTCGACTATCAACGAACTTGGTGGAACACCTTAGGGGGTGGAGAATGGTCTCAGGGCGACCTAACCATCGTCGTCGCCCATGAACAGGGCCAACTGATCGGAGTTGCCCCGCTGTTCTTCACCACCAATCGAGAAGCCGAGCCGGCGTTGATGTTCGTCGGATCGATAGCAATTTCAGACTACCTGGACCTGATCGTCCGCCCAGACGATCTGCCTCACTTCCTGAACGGCTTGCTCGACGTCCTCGTCTCTCGACTTCCCCACGCGTGGCGCGTCCTCGATTTATACAATCTCCCCCAAGCCTCTCCCACCCTTGTAGCTCTCGAACGCGAGGCGACTGCCCGAGGCTGGAGCTACTCTTCTCAGGTCTACCAACCTGCTCCCTACATTCCCCTGCCTTCCGATTTCGAGACCTACCTGGCCAGCCTTGACAAAAAACAGCGCCATGAAATCCGCCGCAAACTGCGTCGAGCAGCCGAGCATGATCCGCCGGTCGATTGGTATCTGGTACAGGACGAAGCAACGCTCGACGCCGAGATAGAAGACTTTTTCGACCTGATGTGTCACGACGCTGAAAAGAAAAAATTCCTCAGCGAACCGATGCGTCGGCAAATCAAAGCTGTTGCTCACACGGCCATGCGCAAGGGTTGGCTATGGCTGGCCTTCCTCAAGGTTGGCGAGAAGAAGGCCGCCGGCGCCTTCAACTTCGACTACGGCAACCGCCTGTGGGGCTACAACTCGGGCATCAACCGCGAATTCCTAGAGCTTTCGCCAGGCTGGGTGCTGCTGGCACACACACTAAAATGGGCTTGTGAGCATGGGCGCAGTGAATTTGACTTTATGCGTGGCAATGAAGAGTACAAATACCGCTTCGGCGCCCGCGATCGACTGGTGATGCGCGTCAAAGTGGAGCGGCGAAGAGACCCTTCCCCGGTCTAGCCACTGCCCCTAGGCCCGCTGACCAGCGTGACGACGTCCAACCAAATAAAACAGCGCCCGAGCCAGGGTGATGATCAAGGCCAGCCCTGAGAGGGTTCCGCCCACCACAGCAAAAAAGAACTTCCATGATGCCAGCCGTTTGGCTACCAAGCGCGGCGGCGGCAGGGTGATCCGTTCCCGCAGGCGTTGAACCAAATCGGCTGGCGGTGCGACCGGCCTCAAGGTCCGCGCCAAGCGCGCTTCCAGATCGCTCAAGTCGGCCTCTCGATTGACCTTGGAACGACGCGGCATTTTCGGCGACATACAGCCTTCCCAAACAACTTCACTCTACCGGATACAACACCAATCCCAACGTTCCAGGACCGAAATTGACCGCCAGCGAGATCGACAACTCAGCCAGATAGGCGTCTTTCACGTTGAGTCGCTTTTTGGCCTCTTCCAGCAATGCTTGAGCAGACGGCAGATCGCGCGCATGCAATATACCCAGCGAAACCGGCAGATCGCCCACGCTCTGCTGGGCCATCTCGAGCACTCGAGCCAGCGCCAAGTGGCGGGTTCGAACCTTATCCACCATCTCGACTACACCATCTTGCAGGCGCGCGATCGGCTTGACGTTGAGCAAAGAGGCCAAAGCTGCCGAAAGCGCTCCTACCCGGCCGGATCGCTTTGCAAACTCCAGCGTATCCAACGTTAGGATCACCTGTACCTTGCTGCGCAACTGCTCCAACGTGCGCACGATATCTGCTAAGCTCTTGCCGGCCTGTTCCAACTGACGGGCAAAGCGGCACAGAAAAGCCAATCCCATCGAACCACCCAACGAATCAAAGGGAATGATGTTGTACTCGCTCTTCAATTCCTCAGCCGCTGCCACGCAAGAAGCATACGTCCCGGAGAGCTTGCTGGTCACGTGGATGGATAGAATGGTCTCCCCAGGCTGAAAATGACGGCGATAAAACTCGACAAACTGATGGGGCGATGGCTGTGAAGTCTTAGGGTGTTCCTTGTTGGCTGCGATCTCGCGATAAAACTCATCGAACCCCATATCCACAAACTGCAAGAACGTCTTCTCCCCAAAATGAATGTTGATGGGAACGATCTTGATGTCGTACTCTTTTTCCCAACCTTCTGGGAGGTCAGCGGCGCCATCGGTCACAAGACGTATCACGTATCACTCTCCTTAGAATAGATTGTTTTCGCCGATTTCGTTGCGCAAGGCTAGCAAGGTGCGATGATACAAACTCTTAATAGCGCCTTCGCTACGGCCCATGATCTGCCCGATCTCAGCGTTCGAAAGATTCTCCACAAATTTGAGGATCAGCAAATGCTGCCGATCGGGAGGCAAACGACGGATGATCCGCAGCAAAGCTTCTTTATCCTCATTGTGCACCAGACTAGTTTCCGGATGCTCCGCTTTGGCTGTGAGAGCCGGCAAATCATCCAGCGGAATTTCCTGCTTACGACTGCGATCACGATGCCAATTCGCAACCAGATTATGAGCGATCCGATACAACCAAGCCGAAAACGGGATACCTCGATCGATGTAATTCTGGATGTGATTCATCGCCCGTTGAAAGACGCGGGCCGTCAGATCTTCCGCGTCGTGCACATTGCCAGTGCGATAATATACGTAGTTATAAATGCGCTCCGCATAGCGCTCATAGAGCAAACCAAAAGCCTCTTTATCGCCCTGCGCAGCGCGTTTCAGTACGTCCTCTTCTCGATAGTCCAGATCCGCCAAGGCTCGCACATCCTACCAGCGGGTCTATATAGAATAACCCCGCCGGATTTCAAAGGTTGCAACCTACAGTATTTGTTGACCAACATCTTTGGTCCGTGTCCTCTACAGAACAGTTAACCGGCAAGAGGAGAGGGCTCTTTCTCCCGTGTTTCCTTGGAGACCGCTTTTCCCGTTCCCAACACACCTGGCCGGCCCCTTCCATCCGCATAACCGCGACGAAGCCATGGACACATAAAAACGAGTATATCACGAAGATGTTTCGAGATTGGGGCAAATAAACATGACTCACGAGCCATGAGTCATGTTTATATTCGGAAGGCTTTGGTGCATAAATCGATGAACAGGCGCAATGCGCCCGTTGCTCTTGGGAACGGTCAGGCAGCCTCTCCGGAAACAGGTACTTTGTAGCTTTCTGGCATGCCCAGATGGGTCATGCGGTTGAGAGCCGCACAGCCAATCACGGCTTGCGTGGTCTGGGTCTCCAACAGGCGCGC
>Ga0209721_1000095_pt1 | contig 87440 bp, 83 predicted proteins | sample TshhotsprinmetaG_FD_184139 | JGI IMG/M metagenome (GOLD analysis project Ga0209721, IMG submission 184139) | Hot spring microbial communities from South Africa to study Microbial Dark Matter (Phase II) - Tshipise hot spring metaG (SPAdes)... | ecosystem: Environmental > Aquatic > Thermal springs...
GGACGTTGGCTGGCAAGAAGGTGTTTTGTAGTGATGTCACGTTCGACGCCTCAATAAATCCAGTTGCCTACGAAGATGGGAAGCTGTGTTCATCGACACAGAATACGATACCTGGAATATGAGTCCGGAAGCGCTGGAGAAAGCATTCGAGATCTATCCAGAGGTAAAACTTGTGGTCGTTGCGCACCTTTATGGTACTCCTGGGAAAATGGAGGAGATCAAGGGGGTTTGTGATGCTCACGGCGCTCTGATAGTAGAGGATGCGGCTGAATCCTTGGGAGCAAAGTATAAACTTGGAAACGACTGGATAGAGACCGGATCATGGGGATCTTACAATGCGATTAGCTATAACGGGAACAAGGTGATTACGGGCAGCTCCGGGGGGATGTTCCTCACAGATTCTAAGGACGATGCAGACAAGGTTCGGAAGTGGTCTACACAAAGCCGGGAAGCTGCTCCTTGGTATCAGCATGAAGAGATAGGCTATAACTATCGAATGAGCAATATCATCGCTGGAGTGGTAAGAGGACAGATTCCATATTTGGGTGATCATATCGCACAGAAGCGGGCGATATGGGAGAGATGTGAAAAAGGACTATCTGATCTCCCGGTTAAGATGAATCCGTGGGATCGTGAGAGATCAATTCCGAACTTCTGGCTGTCGTGCATGATTATTGATGAGTCAGCGATGGCTCCTATGGTTCGGGGAGAGCAGGATTACCTTTGGAAACACGAGAGTGGAAAGAGTTCTCCGCAGGAGATTTTGGAAGCGATAAGTGCTTTCAATGTTGGCGGCGAATCAGCCACAATGACCGAGTTTATGGGGAGTGCTGAAAAATGAATAGATTAAAAGTAGTCGCCGATATTGCCGTACTTAATTGCTATGAGGATATTGTCTTTCTTGACGATGATGAGGCCATTAAAGAGTGTGCTAGTTTCCCCGTGATCGGGAAAAGCACTGAAGCTCCTGACGGAGAAATTTTTGTGGCCGTAGGTAATCCTCAAACAAGAAAGCGGCTGATGGAGCTTTATAAGGATAGGACACAACCTGTGCTTATCCATCCAAATGCTGTTGTAGCAGAAGATGTAAAGATTGGTTCTGGAACCGTTGTAATGGCCGGAGCAGTTATTAATCCCGGAACAAAGATTGGGAGAGGTGTAATAGTCAACACCAGTAGCTCCATAGATCATGATTGCTCTGTAGGGGATTACTCGCACGTGTCGGTTGGCGCTCATCTCTGCGGAACTGTGAGGGTGGAGGAGAGCGTGTGGATCGGAGCCGGAGCAACAGTAATCAATAATGTCAATATCTGCGGAGGATGCACAATTGGTGCAGGTGCCGTAGTTATTAAGGATATAAATGACCCCGGAACATATGTGGGAGTACCAGCTAAGATGACCAGTAAGTCTAATTTAACCAGGGGGGGGGGTACAGCCTAGCCTTTAGTGATCAGCTCTCCGAGAGGAGGGCAGCATAATGAATATCCTTTTCACAGGCGTAGGAAGAAGAGTTGAACTTCTTCAAGCTTTCAGAAATGCTGCTCTCGTTCTTAACAAAGAGCTGAAAATTTATGGTGCAGATATGTCGGGAACAGCTCCGGCATTGGCTTACTGTGATTATGTCCGCCGAGTGGTCGCCATGAAGGATCCAGGGTATATCCAGAATCTTCTTGATATCTGTATAACTGATCACATTAATCTTCTAATTCCCACCATTGATACGGATCTGTTGGTGCTGGCGGAGAATAAAGAAAAGTTTGAAGCAATAGGCACACGGGTTATGATCAGTGCTCCAGATAAGATCCGGATATGTCGTGACAAAAACAATACTTCTCAGTTTTTTGTAGACTGTGGTTTACATGCTCCAATGCCTGTGAATGATTGGCGAGAGTATAAGAGTGGCTATCCAGCATTTATCAAACCGAAGGATGGGTCAAGTTCTATCAATGCTTTTAAGGTGGAGAACGAGGAAGAACTGGAAGTCTATGCGGCTCAGATTGAGGACTATATCGTCCAGCCGTTTATATCCGGTCATGAATACACAATCGATATCTTCTGCGACTGGAATGGTGAGCCGATAAGCATAGTACCCCGCGAGAGACTGCAGATTAGGGCTGGAGAAGCGCTCAAGACGAGGATCGAACTTGATCAGAAGATGATTTAGGAAATGAGAACGCTATGTTCAGTTTTCAAACCATGCGGACCGATGACGGTTCAGCTTATAAGAGATGATAAAGGAATTGACTGGTATATCGAAATCAATCCGCGCTTTGGCGGCGGAGCTCCATTATCGATGAAGGCTGGCGCGAGAAGCGCTGAGGCTATTCTGAAGCTTATGGATGGCGAAGATGTTGATGAGCAAGAGATATCCGATGGTGCTATCTACAGTCGCTTCGATCAGTCTGTGTGCATAACTGAGGGTAAAGGTCAGATCAAGGGTGTAATTTTCGATCTCGATGATACCTTGTACAGCGAAAAGGAGTATGTCAAGAGCGGCTATAAGGCTGTCAGTGATTATCTCGGCGGTGGATATGAAGATAAGCTCTGGAGTTTTTTTGAAGCTAGAAAACCTGCCATTGACGAGTTAATGAGAGACCTGGGGCGGGAAGATGAGAAGGCAGAAGTGCTAAAGGTCTATCGCTCACACAAACCAGACATTCATCCCTATTCAGGCGTGGCAGAGATGATTGCAGAACTGAAAGAAAAGGGTATCAAGGTAGGTATTATCACGGACGGTAGGCCGGAAGGACAGCGCAATAAACTGAAATCGCTCGGTCTAGATATAGATGATGTGATTATCACTGACGAGCTTGGCGGTATTCAATTCCGAAAGCCTTGTGACATCGCATTCCGCATTATGGCCACACGGTGGAGACTGAACTCAGCAGATATTGTCTACGTGGGAGATAACCCAGCTAAAGATTTTCAGGCTCCGCAGCAGTTGGGAATGAGATGTATTTTCTTTAAAAATCCGGATGGCCTCTATAGCAGTGGCAATAGAAGCGGAATAGAAAAAATAACGAAGATCATGGAACTGATCTGAACGAAGGGAAAGACGAAATGCGAGTATTGATTCTTGCGAACATTGATATGGGACTATACAAGTTCCGGCGTGAACTGCTAGGGGAACTGGCAAAGGAAAATGAAGTGTATTTCTGCGTGCCCGATGGCGAGTTCGTAGAATCAATAAAAGAGATAGGTTGTAAATTTGTACCATGCACTCTTATGAATCGCCACGGTACTAACCCCATCCAAGAGCTTAAACTCATTAGTTTTTATAAGAAAGTTCTGAGGGAGATTAAACCCGATATCGTATTCACATACACGATCAAGTGTAATGCGTATGGCGGTATGGCCTGTGCGAGTCTCGGAGTACCCTATGTGGCGAATGTAACAGGCTTAGGTACAGCCATTGAGAACGGTGGCCTGATGCAGAAGATCAGCCTTGCACTGTATAAGAGAGGGCTTCGCAAGGCACAGAAAGTATTCTTCCAGAATACCGAGAATAGAGATTTCATGGTGAGCAAAGGGGTAGTAAAAGGACCTTATGATATGCTACCCGGCTCTGGTGTTAATCTCAATCAGTATAATGTTTTTCCTTATCCGGATGGTGGCACAGTAGATTTTGCCTTTATCGCACGTGTGATGAAGGAAAAAGGAATTGATCAGTATCTGGATGCGGCTAAAGAGATTAGGAAGCGCCATCCTGAGACCCGCTTCCACATTTGTGGGTTCTGTGAACAGAATTATGAGGAGCTGCTCAAGGAGCTAAATGATAACGGCACTGTTATTTACCATGGTCTTGTTTCGGATATGACGGAGATCTACAAAATGATCTCATGCACAGTTCATCCCACCTACTATCCAGAATGCCTCAGCAACGTTTTACTCGAAAGTGCGGCCTCAGGACGTCCTATCATTACAACCGATAGGAGCGGTTGCCGCGAGGTTGTTGAGGATGGAGTGAACGGGTACGTCGTAAAACAGCAGGACAGCGAGGATCTAATCGAAAAGATTGAGAAGTTCCTAAGTCTTAGTGTAGATGCACGAAAGGCCATGGGCTTAGCCGGGAGAGCCAAAGTAGAACGGGAATTTGATCGTCAGATTGTTATTCGGAAATATAAAGAGGAAATCCGGGCACTTCAGAAATAAGGGGTGACAATATGAAAAAGATTTTATTTGTGACCAACCGAAACATATTGACCACATCGGGTGAACTTCGGCTGATTAAGAACAGAGCAGAAGCACTATATACAGAATATGGGATTGCGACAGATTTCATTGCTTTTGCAAGCCACGATAGAATAAATAGCAATAAGCATGAAAAGATCGAAGCGGGGGGAGATATTGAGACTTTCGAATTGAGCATGACAAACCCTGCTGTTACCCTGCCCTCATATAAAAAATTAAAAGCTACTATATATGCGAAACTTCATACGGGTGACTATGGAGCTGTGATTTTGTCTGGTGCTGCAATGCCTTCCTTAGCAAAAAATATCAAGGAAAAGTTTGCTGTGAGGGTATATTTGGATATTCACGGAGCTCTTGAAGATATTTTGGAAGTTTCACGTAAGGCATCTGGGCTGAAGTCTAAAATACTTAGAATTCTCTACCATGTTGATAAATCTGCCGTCAAGAAAGGCATACAAAATTGTGATGGTGTTTTTGTTGTTACCAGAGCGCTAGAAGATTATTTAAAAGAGAGATATCCAATTGCAAGAAATAAAAATTCTATATTTATTCCATGCGCAACGAGTACAAATCCAATAAATGAAACTGAGTACCAAGAAGACAGAATAAAGTATAGAGGAAAATATAATATCGCATCAGACGAACTGGTTTTCATATATTCTGGTGGTGTCTCTCCATGGCAATGTGTAGCGGAGTCTATTGGGCTGTATAAGGCTATTTCCGAGAAACTTAGTATCAAAACAAGAATGCTTGTTTTTTCACATAATATAAAGGAAATAGAAGCATTGGCAAAAGGAGATCAGAGAATTCAAACGGATAGCTATACGCCAGGCGAATTATTCCATGCGCTGAGAGTTGGTGACTTTGCATTTCTTCTCAGACGTGATAATTTAACTAACAACGTTGCGTTTCCGAACAAATTTCTTGAATATGTACAAAGCGGGATGCACATTATTTCAACTCCATATGTAAAAGAAATAGCAGATCAGATAAACGAGTATAATCTGGGATATATATACGATTTTAATAATTCCAGTGAAGGGCTGCTTAAATATATTCAAAGTGTAGTGAATACACAGAAGGATTGGAATAATATCAATTCGGTTCTTGTTCGGAATAGCTTTAGCGTGACTACCCAGTCTTTTGCGAAAGAGTTTTTGAATGGAAATTAGAGAAACCATACCACAAAGTAATAAGGAAACTATTTCACATATTGATATAAGAGCGATTTTACTATGTGCGACTGTTGGACTGCTCAATAGTTTCTTTTACAGCAATCTTGGCATAATGGCGGGATTGTGCGTGATAGAAGTTTTCGTTTTGCTTTGGTGTTTATTCAGACGAAGCTATATTGGCTATATAGCCTACTTCATGGTTTTTTGTGCTTTAGCATGGAAAGTAAGTCTTTTGTAGGCGTTAGTACGTTTTATGGATTTAAGAATCTTCGCTTCGCGGGTCTTAATCTTGCTGTATGGGCATTGCTTCCTATGATTTTTATTTCTTTGCTTAAATACAAATACATCTTCGCGAATATTGGAAGAACTCACAGATCAATTATCCGCAAAATAATATTATTTACTTTTGTTGGGACAATAACGAGCCTATTTACATTTCTTGCTGACGATAACGGTTTTGCAAGTCATTCTGGAAGTGTAAACGCACTTGTTAATTCCCTGTATACGTATTTGATACCGTGCTTAGAAATTATAGCCGTGTCTTTCTGCATAGCAGCGCAAAGAGATAGAATTGTAACACTGAAAAAGTATTTGTATTCAATCATTATTGGTACTGCAGTTGTCTTCCTTGCTTGCTTGATTCTGGGTAACTATGGAAATCGAGGTGGGCTGAGGTCCCTGCAGGTAAGTGATGTTTATTTTCTGCTTGTATGCACAATAATACTTTTGGTCTATGATGAATTTGATTTTTGGTCAAAAATACTACTAGGGATTTCAGGAGGAATAATTCTTGTTCTTGCATTAGCTTATAACGCAAGCGGTAAGATTGTCGTTATTTCTGTATTGATCCCGATAATTATGGTTATCATATTGCGAAAGCGTGGATCGGCATTCAAGACAATATGGTGATGGGCACGCATGTGAGCGTATTGCGGATATTCTGGAAGGTAAGGAGTATACGCCCTGGGAACCATAATGAAAGAAAGATGTATCCGTTGCGGGAGGGAAACTGAATACGAGGTTTCTACTCCCGTAACGGTGAGACGGTATTATGTCGAATGTTCCGGCCAACTGTGTGAGAAATGTTTCTACGATCTTTACCCGGTGCCTTACGCTTGGGGAGTAAGATAGACGCTTATAGCCCCCCTGAAGAAAGATATCTAGAGCATGAGGGCAGTCCAAAAGAAAAGCCGATGAACCCCTATCCCCGGCCTTCTTTTGGATCATATCGTTTGGATTGTTACGCTTTATAATATTCCTTATACCACTCGGCGAACTTCCGCAGACCTTCTTTAATCCCGATTTTCGGCGTAAACCCATAGTCCCTCTCCAGCGCTTCTGAATCAGCGTAGGTAACAGGAACATCACCAGGCTGCATGCCGACCAACTCTCGGTGACCTTCGAAGTCGTAGTCTTCCGGCAACACCTTAGCACGCACAAGCTCCTCCTGGAGCGTGGAGATGTAATCTAGAAGGTTTTCCGGTTGACCGCCACCAATGTTGTAGACAGCATAAGGCGGAAGAGGAAGGCCATCCTCTCCAGCCATTTTCTCCGGTGCTCCCTGCATGACGCGGAGAACGCCCTCAACAATGTCATCGACATAGGTGAAATCCCGTTTGCAGTTGCCATAGTTGAAAATTTTTATCGTGCCGCCCTTAGAGAGTGTGTTGGTCGCCGAGAAATAGAACATGTCCGGACGTCCGGCAGGGCCGTACACCGTAAAGAAGCGGAGTCCCGTGGAAGGGATATTATAGAGCTTGGAATACGCATGCGCTAGCAACTCATTGGATTTTTTTGTTGCCGCATAGAGGGATACCGGATTATCAACCTTATCCTCTGTGCTGAAAGGCACCTTCTTGTTGCCACCGTAGACGGAAGAAGAGGATGCATACACCAAATGCTCCACGGGATTGTGGCGGCAAGCCTCCAGAATATTATAGAAGCCGATCAGGTTGCTTTCGATATAGACATCCGGATGGTCGATGGAGTAGCGGACACCGGCCTGGGCGGCAAGGTTGACGACCACGGCGGGCTTGTATTCGGCAAAGACCTGGTCAATGAGACCTTTGTCCGCGATGGAGCCTTTGATGAAGATATGCTTGACCGGGCTCGTTTTTGCAGCTTCCTCGATCAGCCCTAGCCGGTATTCTTTCAATGCCGGATCATAATAATCGTTCATATTATCCAGGCTGATCACTGTGCCGGATTTCATTTCCTTCAGAAGACGGAGGACCAGATTGGCACCAATGAATCCAGGAGAACCAGTCACGAGAATGGTTTTATTGTTCAAGTCAACTTTTACTTTGCGCATGAGTTAGTCCCTCCTGAATAAGTCTCGGGTATAGACCTTTTCTTGCACATCATCTAACACTGGATCATAGCGGTTAGCGATAATGCATCCGCACATCTTTTTGAACTTCTTGATATCGTTGACGACTAGAGAACCGAAGAATGTGCTGCCGTTTTCTAGAGTCGGCTCGTAAATGACGACGGTTGCACCTTTGGCCTTGATCCGTTTCATGACACCCTGGATAGAAGATTGGCGGAAGTTATCGCTGTTGGACTTCATTGTGAGGCGGTAGACACCGACAACAACCTGCCGTTCCTTATCAGGATTGAAGTTCTCGCTTCCTGTGTATGCGTCTGCAATCTCCAGCACTCGATCAGCAATAAAGTCCTTCCTGGTCCGGTTGCTTTCCACGATGGCCTGGATCAGGTTTTCCGGCACATCCTGGTAATTTGCCAGAAGCTGTTTAGTATCCTTGGGCAGGCAATAGCCACCATAACCGAATGACGGATTGTTGTAGTAATCGCCAACGCGAGGATCCAGGCATACGCCTTTAATTATCGGAGCGGTCTTCAGGCCCTTGACCTCGGCGTAGGTATCCAATTCATTGAAGTAGCTGACCCGGAGCGCTAGGTAGGTGTTCACGAAAAGCTTTGTGGCTTCCGCTTCGGTATAGCCCATGAACAATGTTTCGATCGGATTCTTGATCGCTCCTTGCTGAAGTAGGCCTGCGAAGGTGCGAGCAGCACCTTCTGTCTGTTCATCGCACCCGACAATAATCCGGCTGGATACAGGTTGTCATAAAGCGCCTTGGACTCCCGAAGGAACTCCGGACTGAAGAGAATATTGTCCATGCCCATTTTTTCTCGGATATGTACGGTGTATCCGACAGGGATTGTGGACTTGATGATGACTGTTGGCTTCGTTTCCCGATCAGTTGTACTTTCCTTGATGAGAGCTAGTACACTTTCCACAGCGGAGCAGTCAAAGAAGTTCTGCTTAGGATCGTAATTAGTAGGAGCAGCGATAATGATGAAGTCTGCATCCGCATAGGCAGCCGCACCCTCTGTGGTTGCAGTCAGATCAAGGTTCCGCTTACCTTTTTTGGCCTCATCCAGATACTTCTCGATGTATTCGTCCTGGATCGGGGAGATGAAGCTGTTGAGTTTCTCGACCTTCTCAGGTACGATATCAACAGCGGTTACCTTGTTGTGCTGCGCCAGAAGAACTGCGAGGGAGAGACCAACATAGCCTGTTCCGGCAACAGCAATCTTGTAGGGTCGTTCTACAATAATAGGAGTGGAAGTGGCTGTATCCACAAACATATCCGTGGGCTCGAAGTTTAAGGCCTCACCCAATGCCTGGAGCTGCTCGATGGCTGGGACATAGTCCAGTGATTCGAGCCGGGATAAGAGCCCGCGATTTATTCCTGTGGTCTTGGACAGCTGTGCCTGTGTGATCTTCATAGCCTTACGGCGGGATACCACGGTATCAGCAAGCAGCTGCATCGATAATTTCTTCATGATTTCCTCCTTTGTCGCTTAAAACGACAATAAGTACAAGCGGAGTAGTACCGCAAAACATAAGTATGATAGCAAAGAAAGGACTGTAAATCAAGATGAATGTTATGAAAACGTGTAAATACTTTTTGAAATAAGCGTTTGCTAGTCAAAAACAATAAAATATGTCGCTTAAAACGACAGAATAAATTAATCTCGTAATGTTATTCAAAGCAACATAAAGGAGCGAAGACTATGCCAGCACATAAACGGAAACCTAACTATAACGGTGCCACCACTATGCAGGAACTCCTGACTGCTGTGTGTGAGTTCTTTGGTGAACCTGTTGACGATCGGGAGTCGGAAGATCCGGATCACATTAGCTTGCATGACGTAGCGGACAGATTTGATATCGCTGTCATGAAAGCACGAAAGCTTCTGATCACAGGTGGCTTGTATTCAACCTCACTGAGCCGCAAGGTTCAAGAACTTCATGCCCAAGGTTTGACTGTGGCTCAGATCACCGAGGAGACCGGCCTGAAACGTGCAAGTATCAATTCCTACCTTCCATACGCACACATCATCTACAACCTCCCAGATATCAGTATCAAGGCAGAGAGGCAGAAACAGTATAGGGTCAGGAAGAGGAACAACAATAGAACGGATGCCGAAAAAGAAGAGAAGCTCTGGCAGGAGTTAATCTACCTGCAGGGATGCCTTTTCACCACCAGCAAAGGTCTGGACTTTACGTATAAGATTCACGGCGAAGAGATGTTCGTGGACCGGAAAGAGAAGAGCATCACACGGGCGACCGTGATGAAGGCGTATGGGAAAGTCATTGACCAATGGATGGGAGCTGTTGTAAGGAACAAGGTGAAGGTTGAACCGCTGACAAGGGTGGAGAGTTTGAGTTTGGTGGAGTAGAGGAACCTAATTGAGAGTACAGACAGGGAAAGGTTTTAAGATTAAATGAAGTACGGATTTCTATTTGGCGCCGGGGCAGAAATAGCATATAAGTTGCCATCAGGTGGGAAGTTTGCCCTTGACATTTTTAGACAGGATACAACTGGCCCAAAACAACGGTTCAAAAACATGAGGGATGCTGTGGATTCCACGACCGCTTATGCAAGTCAGTGGCTTCCGAAGGATTACCTTGGGAAGAACATAAATACCTTTGGCAAGTCCGTATTTCAAAATATCATCATGAGCACGGTGGAACACAGGCGTGGGCAGATTGTAAAGAAAGTCAATAATTTTGATGATGTGGCTAGTTGGATTGCTGGCAAGATGAATGGCGAGGGCATGGATGTGGATCAGGCACTTCAAAAGTTGCTTGGCAGGGAAGTATCTAATATCCAGCTTGACCAGATTATTCAGTACAATGAAGCTTTTAAGAAAGGAAACAAGCTCTTTGAAAGCAATTACTTCTCTGCTCTTCTAATGCTCTACAGAGACAAAACTGATGAACCAGGGAGGCAAATTCTTGGCAGGATTTTAATCTCAATCATGCAGCTACAGCTTGGCGCTTTGAGTGAGGATTTGTCCCGAAGCATAAATGACAACTTGTTCTCGAAGAAGGATGAAAGGATTGATCTGTTTGATGACTTCGGGGAGCTGATTAAGCTGAACTATAATGCTGCTGGGGTCTCTGGCCTGGAATTGTTGCTCGAAAATCCAGAGATAAATACGTCGACTCCATATGGCGTGGTTTTGTACTTCGCTCAACAGTTGATTGAAGACATTTATGCGTCTGTACTTGATTATAAGAGCCTGATAGATTCAAACTGGCATTACCTTTATAACCCATCTTCTGACTGGGCGAAGTTTTGCAAGATAGCTATTTTCCTTCTGACTGTCCACCAGTACATCACTGAGCTTGGCGATAAGGCTGATAAATATATCGCTGATGGCTATTACAATATGCTGCGGAAGAGCTTAAATGAAGGGAAGTATGAAGCATCAGCGATAGCCACAACGAACTATAACAAGATTATAGAAGAAATTCTTGGCGCTGATTATCCGATTACATACCTGAATGGTTCTGTAGCTGTGTGGTATGATCCATACCTTAATAAAGTTGGAAGCGCTAGAGAATTGGAAAGCAATGAACATCACATCATTGTTCCATTGCTTTTCACACAGAGCGGAACAAAGCCAATGACATCAATCAGCATGTCAGTTAAGTATGTTGATATGTATCAAAAGTGGAAAAACTCTGATGCTATTGTAGTTGTCGGCTTTGGTTTCGGAACTGATGATGAGCATATCAACGGCATACTAAGAACTCTTGTAAATGATGACGGTAAGGATTTGATTGTTATCACACTTAAGCATGAGAAATCGGCTGAGAAAGAGTCTCGTGAAATAGCAAAGAAGCTTAAGGTGAGTGATCATAAAAAGGTCAAAGTCATTCTGGTTGATAAAGATGGAAAAGTGAATGGAGCTCCATGGACGGAGTGCCTGGATTAAAACCACAGCCCCGTATAGGAGCTGATAAATAGCGACCAGCCAAAGGCTGTGGAAAAGGAGAAGAACACACTATGCAAATAACAGAAGCTTTCAAAGGGAAGACACTGGTAATCACTGGAGGAACGGGAAGTTTTGGAAGCACCGTCCTCAAGCACTTCTTGACTACTGATATTGGTGAAATCCGTATCATTTCCCGTGATGAGAAAAACAGGACTGGATGAGACATTCATTACAGGCGCAATATCCAGATTACTGTTCCAAGGTTCAGTTCTACGTAGGGGATGTCCGTAACCTTGACTCTGTTCGAGATGTGATGTATGGAGCCAACTATGTGTTCCATGCTGCAGCACTTAAGGAAGTCCCTTCCTGTGAGTTTTTTCCGATGGAAGCTGTGAGAACGAATATCATCGGTACCGATAACGTGATTACTGCAGCGGTGGAGGCTGGTGTCCAGCGAGTAGTGTTCCTCTCCACTGACAAGGCAGCGTATCCGATCAACACGATGGGTATGACGAAGGCAGTGGGTGAAAAGGTTGTTCAGGCCAGAGCGCAGAAAGCCTTTGAAAGAGGGGGCACGGTTCTGGCTTGTACGAGATATGGTAATGTCATGTGCAGCCGTGGATCCGTCATCCCGCTTTTCATCGACCAGATTAAGCGTCATGCCCCCATCACAATCACGGACCCCAACATGACTCGCTTTCTGATGAACCTTGATGAGGCTGTTGACCTAGTTGCTTTCGCCTTTGAACATGCAGAACCCGGCGATCTGTTTGTCCAGAAGGCGGACGCATCCACCGATTACACCCGGTCTCCCATGGGGCACGCCATGCAGATCCCCTTGATGGGGGGGACCATAGGCAGGGTGGAGAGATTCAAGGGGGGCCAGTCGGCCCCGTTCAGGGGGATTTTGATGCGGGCCGGGGAGGATGGTTGGATGGAGCCCACCGATTGGGTGCTGGTGGGGGAGGTTTACGCCGAGAGGATCAGGACCTACTGGCAGAACGGCCACGCTAGGAACTTCTACGAGCATCGCCTTGGGAGCTGGGGGGTGACCGATGAGAGGGGGCTTAGGGTGGTGATGGAAGAGGAGCCCTGGTACCTTCAGCTGGAGTCCCTGGTGAGCCCCCACACGTCCTTCCGGAGCTGGGACGATCTTCAGACCTGGGAGAGGGACCGTCAGGGTCCCGCCCAGCTTAGCCAGAAGGTGACCTACAGGTTTTACCGCAAGAGATAGCGTGAAGGGTTGTAGGCTAGGAAGAGAGGCGGGCCAGCCACAGTTGGCCCGCCTCTGGTTCACATCCTGATACCTTCAGCTTACACTCCCATTACCTCCATTATCCGCCGGTTGGCTGACCGCATGTCGAACCGCTCCTCCGCCATCCGGCGGCTCTCGAGCCCCATCCGGACTATGAGCTCCGGCTCCATCACAAACCTCTCCATGGCCTCCGCCAGGGCCGCCACGTCCCTGGGGGGCACCAGGAACCCGTTCACCCGGTCCTCCACCGTGTCCCTGCAGCCCACCGAGTCGGTGGTGATAACCGGCCGCCCCATGGCCATGGCCTCCTGGGTGCTTCTGGGCACTCCCTCCCGGTAGGAGGGGAGGACGAAAACGCTGGTCCTCTCTAGCCAGGGCTTAACGTCCACCATGCCGGGCCAGCAGACGGTGCCGTCCTCCACATAGGGTTTTATGTCCATGGCGGAGAGGGCGCCGGGGTTGTCAAACAGGGGGCCCAAAAGGTTGAACCTAACCTCCGGGTGATGGCTCTTTACAATCCGAGCCGCTTCAAGGTATTCCATTACCCCCTTCTCGCGAAGGATGCGACCAACCATGGTGAAGGTGATGGGGTTTAGGTGGGGTTCCCGCATGGGCCACTCCTCGAGGGGGATCCCTATGGGGCCCAGAAGGTACGCCTTGGATTCATCTAGGCCACATAGGTTAGTTAAATCTCTAAGGTCGTCCTGGTTTAACAGCACCACCCGGTGTGCCGATGCGAAGGCCAGGCGGTAGAGCATCCGGAGGATCCATCGCAGAAGACCACGATTAACCCCCCCTCCGGGGGAATCAGTGAATGCATAGCCCATCCCCTCCACCATGGCTACCCGGCGGGGAACCCGGGCCATTCGGGCAGCTACCATGCCCCAAACGTTGGTCTTTGCTCCAAAGGAAAACACAACCTGAGGTTTGGAGTTGCGGAAGTGACGGTACAGGTGCCAAAGGGTTCTTATGTCCCACAGGGGGTTTATGTCGGTTCTCTGGAGGGGGAACGTAAGACCCCGGGCCCCAGCGCTACGCAGAATTTCAAGCTGCTCTCCTGGCCAGTCAGGGGATAGAACCTCTACGGAACAGCCGTTAGCCACCAGGTCCCTTATGAGTGGTAGTCGAAAGTTAACCACCGGCCATGACATATGGGCCACCAGTATCACCTTGACACCCTGGGAGTTAGATCGCAAAAGACACACCTCCTGTCCGGTCCATTCTGGTGAACAGCGTTTCACCGGCTGGTTACGCTAAGCCCCCATGGCCTCTCGGATGATCTGGATAACCAGGTCCTGCTGATCCTCCCGGAGGGACGATCCGGAGGGAAGGCACAGTCCCCGCTGGAAAAGCCGGTCCGATACGCTGTAACCCTCCCGGTGGGGAAAGTAAGCCTTACCCCGGTACAATGGCTGAAGATGCATGGGCTTCCAAGCCGGCCGAGACTCCACGTGTCGCTCCTCCAGACGCTTCATTAACTCAAGGGGAGTAACCTGGGATTCCTCCCCCAGCTGGATCACCGTGAGCCACCGGTTGCTCCTGCCGTAGGGCGCCTCGGGCATGAAGCTCAGCCCCGGCAGATCCCCAAGCCCCTCAACGTACCGGTCGAAAATCCGACGGCGGCGCGCCACCCGGTCCTCTATGACCTTCAGCTGCCCTCGGCCTATGGCGGCCAGAATGTTGCTTAGACGATAATTGTAACCCACCTGACGGTGCTCGTACCAGGGAGCCTTCTCTCTGGCCTGGGTGGAAAGGAATCGGCCCCTCTCCAAATCATCTGCCCGATCCGAAACCAGCATTCCACCGCCTCCGCAGGTTATTATCTTGTTCCCGTTGAATGAGAGCACTCCGAACTCCCCAAGCGTGCCGCATCTGCGATCCCCGTAAGTGGCGCCTAAGGCCTCCGCAGCGTCCTCCAACACCGGAATATCCCAAAGGTCACAGATCCCCCTTATCCGACGGTAGTCCGCACTATGACCGTACAGGTCCACCGGGATAACCGCCTTGGGCCGCCGACCCTGGGCATGGAGCCAGCGAATTGCCCGTTCCAGTGCCTCGGGCGACATGTTCCAGGTCTCCTCGTCGGAGTCCACGAAGATCGGCTCCGCCCCAAGGTAAACCACGGGATTAACGCTGGCAGCGAAGGTCAAGGTAGAGCAGATCACCGGGTCACCGGGGCCTACCCCCAGCAACACCAACCCCAGGTGGACCGCTGCGGTACCGGACGAGAGAGCAAGAGCACCTTTGACGCCTAGATACTCACACATCTCTGCCTCAAATGCGTCCACGTGGGGGCCCAAGGGGGTCACCCAGTTGCTTTCGAAAGCCTCCTTAACCAGCGCCAGCTCCTCCCCGGTCATGTGGGGAGGCGACAGGTGTATCCGCTCAACCATTCTCGCTTCCTCCTCCCGAAACTCCGCTGCCCCGGAACCTCTCCACCGTGGCTTGCCCCTCCTGGGAGATGCCCTCCCGCCGGATGACCTTACAGACCGTCATGGCCAGGATCTTGAGGTCCAGCGTCAGCGACAGGTTGTCTACGTACCAGACGTCCAGCCGGAACCGCTCCTCCCACGGGAGGGCGTTTCGTCCCATCACCTGCGCAATGCCGGTTATACCCGGGCGAACCTGATGACGCCTCATCTGCTCCGGGGTGTAGAGATCTAGATACTCCATCAGAAGCGGCCTGGGGCCAACTAGGCTCATTTCCCCCTTGAGAACGTTGAAGAGCTCCGGAAGCTCATCCAGGCTGGTGGACCTGAGGAAAACGCCGAAGGGGGTCAGCCTGTCCCGATCTGGTAGAGGGGCCCCGTCGCTCCCATGGAGGTCCCTCATGGTCCTGAACTTGTACAGGGTGAAGGGCTTGCCCTCAAGGCCGGGACGCACCTGCCTGAAGATCACTGGTGATCCCAGCTTGATCCTGACCAGCAGGCCCACCAGCAACATCAAGGGCCAAAGAAGGAGCAGCCCCAGGGAGGCCAGCAGCAGATCCATAAGCCTCTTGCCAAACCGGAGGTACACCCCTCAATCCCCCCCGGGGCCAATGCCCTCCAAACGGCTGGTCGGGATCGCCTCCGACAGGATCCGCCTTATGGCTTCCCGGTCCCCAACCTCCGCAGCAAAGCTGAGACGTTGGATGATCTGGTCCAGCTCCATCCCCATCTGCTCCGTCCTGGCCACGAAGATCTTACTGTGCCGGCTGGCCTCGGTTCCCTCCTCGGCGGTCAAGAGCTCCTCGTACAGCTTCTCTCCCGGGCGACGGCCGGTGAACTCTATACGGATGTCCCTATCGGGCTCCAAGCCCGATAGGCGGATCAGGTCCCTCGCCATGTCCACGATCCTCACCGGTTCCCCCATGTCCAACACGAACACCGCCCCGTTCATCCCCATGCCCCCCGCCTGAAGCACCAGCTGCGCCGCCTCCGGGATGGTCATAAAGTAGCGTACCATCTCCGGATCGGTAACCGTAACCGGTCCTCCGCGTCGGATCTGCTCCTTGAACAGGGGGACCACGCTCCCTCGACTGCCCAGCACGTTGCCGAACCGAACCGACACGTAAGCTCCGCCCGGAGGCACCCGGTCCGCCACCCGGCGTACCACCATCTCCGCCAGCCGCTTGGATGCTCCCATCACCGACGTTGGGTTCACCGCCTTGTCGGTGGATATGTTGACCAGGGTTGATACACCAGCCTCAATGCAACACTCCACCACGTTCAGCGTCCCCAGCACGTTGTTCTTTACCGCCTCCTCCGGGTGTTCCTCCATCATGGGAACGTGCTTGTGGGCCGCCGCGTGAAACACCACCGATGGACGGTAACGGGCTATAACCCTTCCGAGTCTGGTCCTGTCCCTCACGTCCGCAACTACGGTGACGAAGGGAGGCACCGGGTCCATCCCCTTTAGCTCCATCTCAAGCTGGTGCAGGCTGTTCTCCCCTCGACCGAGGAGCACAAGGAGCGACGGACCGAAGGGGATCGCTTGTCGGACCAACTCGCTTCCTATCGATCCTCCTGCACCGGTTATCATAACCCGCCGACCTCGCAGGTAGCTGCCGATCTCATCCAGGTCCAGCCGCACCGCCTCACGGCGAAGCAGGTCCTCCACCTCCACGTCCCTCACCAGGTCCAGGGAGACCCGGCCGGAGAGGACCTCCGCTATGGCGGGGATTATCCTGGCCCGGACCCGCCTGGATGAGGCCTGCTCCATGACGAGCCTCACCGCCGAACCCGGGGCGGATGGCATCGCGATCAAAACCTCACTGGCCCCGAACCGGTCCAGAACCTCCCCCAGCTGGTCCAGCGTCCCCGCCACAGGCACGCCCAGGATGGTCATCTTCAGCTTCGCCGGGTCATCGTCCAGAAAGGCCGCTACCCTCATGCCGCAGGACCGGTTTCTCTGGATCTCCCGGGCCAACGACGTGCCCGCGGATCCCGCTCCGGCTATGACCACCGGCCTGAGGTGGGACCCGTTATGCCCCTCCCGTTCGTGAAAACCCCGGGCCAGAAGCCTAATGCCCCCCCACGAGAGGAGAGTGATGGCCCCGTCAATGAAGGGTATCCCCCGGGGGAGGGGCATGTTTGCGGGGCCCAGTACGAAGCCCACCCCGGACATGATCACCACGAAGGCGATGATGACCTTCAGAAGCTGGATCAGATCCGGCACCGAGGAGTTCCGCCAGGACTGGCGCCATGTGCCCAACCAAAGGATCAGACCCAGCTTAGTGGCCGTCGCCAGGATAGAGTAGGGGACCAGCGATGGGGCGAAATTGACCGGCAGCGGCAGATCCAGCCTGAGGACGAAGGTTGCGAGGGACGAAACGAGAGCACAGGCCACATCCAGCAGGATCTTGCGAACCGCCGACGTGTGGGCGGGGAGCGATTTCTTCATTGATCGTACATCTTCCTCCTCATCAGCAGCTGCTCGGTGGGGACCGGCCTAAGCAGCCGGGCGGGGACTCCCGCCACGATCACCCCGGCGGGAACGTCCCGAGTGACCACGCTGCCCGCCCCCACCAGGGCGTCCTCGCCGATCTGAACGCCGGGAAGGAGTGTGGCGTTGCCGCCTATCCGAGCCCCCCTAAGCAGCGTTGGGCCCCCGCTGGACCTGCTCCGATCCCGGGTCTCCCCGAGAAGATTGTCGTTGGTGAACGTAACCTCCGGGGCGATGAAGCAGTGGTCCCCTATGTTGGAAAGGGCAGTAACGTAGGCCTCCGCCTCGATCTTGACCTTCCGACCGATGGTTACCTTATTTTCTATTGTAACACCCCGGCAGATCACCGTCATCTCCCCGATGGTCACGTCCTCCCGGACGCTAACCAGGTCCCCTATCTGGACCAGCTGGTTTATCAGGGCACCCCGGTAGATGACGCACAGGGAACCGATGGTCACGTTGGGGGCCACCACCAGGGGGGGCAGCTCCCTGGGGGTCCCCCCATCGGCGGGGGCGGTACGCCCCAGCACCGTGTTGGACCCTATACGGCACCCGGGGCCTATCCTGACCCCCCTATGGATCACCACGTTGTGTCCTATACTCACGTTGGGACCTATCAGCACGTCTTCTTCGATTACCACCCCGAAGCCCATGACCACGCTGTCGTCCACGGTGGAGCGCGGATCCACGTAACGGCCCTCCATCTTCACACCCCCAGTAGCCGTCTCACCCTCCGGGCCAGGTCCACCGCCCCGTAGGTTATGATCACCGAACAGCCCGCTCGCTTGACGCAAAGGTGATACTCCAGGTAAGCATCCTCCCTAAGCAACCCCGCCGATATGGCACCGGCCAGCATGGAGTGCTCGCCGCTAACCACGTAGCCCCCCAGGGGTAACCGGGCCTTCTCCCGCAGGTCCCTCACCACGTCCAGCGACGTCCCCGCGGGCTTCACGATCAACAGATCCGCCCCCTCATCCTGGTCCATCAGGGCGTCCCTTACCGCCTCAAGCCGGTTCTCTACCGGCAGTTGGTGGCTCCTCCGGTCCCCGAAGGCGGGGGTACTCTCCGCCGCATCCCTGAAGGGACCGTAGAAGGCGGAGGCAAACTTGGCAGCGTAGCTCCATACACCAACGTCCGAGAACCCCGATCCATCCAGCTCCTGTCTGATTACGGAAACCCTACCGTCCATCATATCCGACGGGGCCACCGCATGAGCCCCAGCCTCCGCATGGCTCAGCGCCACTGAAGCCAGCCTCTTCAAGGTGAGGTCGTTATCGATATTGCCTTCCTTAATAATACCGCAATGGCCGTGGGACGTGTACTCGCATAGGCAAACGTCCCCCACCAGGTACGCCTCCGGGTACCGGTCCCGGAGAAGCCTCAGGGCCCGTTGGACCGGCTGGTCAAGTCGGTCCGCGGACGTTCCGTCCGGGTCCTTGTAGGAGGGGATGCCGAACAGCAGGAAGCATCGGACACCCGCTTCCATAGCTTCTTCCACCGGCTTCCCCAGCCGATCTACGCTCCATCGCTGAACCCCCGGCATGGAGGACACCGGCTCCTCCACGGATTCGCCGGGCACCACAAAGAGGGGAAGCACCAGGTTGGAGGGGGTGATCACCGTTTCCATGAGGGCCTGGCGGATGGTGGGGTAGAGCCTGTTGCGCCGGCACCTCGATTGAGGGAAGGAGCCCGTCATCCTACATCATCCCCTTTAAGGCCCTGAAGGCCTCGGCGAAGGCCCGTCCAGTTTGCTCCAGGTCCTCCGTCCCGTGGGCCAGAGATACGAAGAAGGTCTCGAAGGCGCTGGGGGGCAGGTATACCCCCTGGTCCAACATGAGGTGGAACAGCCTGGGATACAGGTCCACCCGGGTGGCCTTAACCTCCTCCAGGTTCCGGGGAACCGGGCCCAGGAAGAGCCCAAGGGCGGATCCCAGCCGGGTTACCGACCCGGGGATTCCCGCGGACCGGGCGGCCTCCAGTATGGCCCCCTCCAGATAGGCCCCCTTCTCCTCCATCTCGACGTAAGCTCGGTCCGTGAGGCACCTTAGGGTGGCGATGCCGCAGGCCATGGCCACCGGATTACCCGACAGGGTCCCCGCCTGGTAGACCGGCCCCAGGGGGGACAGGTGCTCCATCACGTCCCTCCGGCCCCCGAAGGCCCCCACCGGCATGCCGCCCCCTATCACCTTGCCGAGGCACGTGATGTCCGGCCGGATCCCCAGAAGGCCCTGCACGCCCCCCTGGGGCACCCGGAAGCCGGTTATCACCTCGTCGAAGATCAGAAGCGCCCCATCCTCCAAGGTCACCTCCCGAAGCCCCTCAAGGAACCCCTCCACCGGGGGCACCAGCCCCATGTTGCCCCCCCAGGGCTCCACCAGGACCCCCGCTATCTGCCCCCCGAAACGACGGAACGCCTCCCGGGCGGCGGAGATGTCGTTGTAGGGGAGCACCAGCGTCTGGGCCCCGCAGGCCCGGGTGACCCCCGGGGACGAGGGGGTGCCGAAGGTGAGGGCCCCGCTACCGGCGGACACCAGAAGGGAGTCCCCGTGGCCGTGGTAGCAGCCCGCGAACTTGACGATCAGATCCCTGCGGGTGAAACCCCGGGCGAGCCGCACCGCCCCCATGACCGCCTCGGTGCCGGAGGAGGTGAACCGGATCAGGTCCATGGAGGGGAACTTGGCCTTGATCATCTCCGCCAGATCTGCCTCCAGCGGAGAGCAGGCCCCGAATGTGAGCGCCGCATCCACCGCCCGGTGCACCGCCTCCAGGACCTCCGGATGCCCGTGACCTAAGATCATGGGCCCCCAGCTCATCACGTGATCCACGTAGCGGTTGCCCTCCACGTCGTAAAGGTGACATCCCCTGGCACGCTCAAAGAACCTGGGCGTCCCACCCACCGCCCCGAAGGCCCGAACCGGGCTGTTGACCCCCCCGACCAAGCTCCGCTGGGCACGCTCGAAACACTCCAGATTGCTCTTGCCGGACGACATCATCAAGAATCATCCCCTTCCACGATGCTTAGGGGGATGCTCGCTCCCCCTTATCTCCAACAGGGCCGATACCAGACCATCAAGGTCCTGGGAGGCCATGACGACCCCCCGGCGGCGGAAGAGCTCCCCACACCGCTTGGCGCACTCCTCACCCCACGCCACCGGCACCGCCCCGGCGGGAAGGGGGCCGAACTCATCCGCAAAGGCCTCCGCCAGGGCGGCGCTGCCGAACACCACCGCATGGGGCCTCGTGTCCTGCCAGTGCTCCAGTATCAGCTCCCGCCAGGGCAGACCACGGGGGACCATCTCGTAAATGGGCAGCTCCAAAGCCAGGGCACCAGCCCGGCGGACCGCCTCCACCGGCAGGGGGGAGCACCGCCGGTTCCGAAGGAACAGGATCCTCTCCCCGGGGCGCACGCAGGACACCAAAAGCTCCGCCAAGGACCGGCTGTCCGCCCGCTCCGGCATAAGGTCCACCCCTATGCCCATCTCCTCCAGGGACCTGCGGGTCCCCTCTCCGATGGCCACGGTCCGGCACCGGAGGAGCCTAAGGTCCATCACCAGGTCCCTGAAGACCTTGGGCCCCCTTGGGCTGGTGAAGACCACCGTGTCCGCCCCCTCCAGGGATGCAAGCAGCTCCTCCCGGGAGGCGGTGGGCCTCACCTCCAGCAACGGGAGGGTGAACGCATCCGCCCCCAGGGCCTCCAGCCGCCGGGCGGTCTGGTACCCCTCCGGCATGGGCCGGCAGACCGCCACGGTGAGCCCCTTGAGTGGCAGCTCCGCGGGGGTGAGCCTCACTCGGGCGGAACCACCGATCATCACCACCGATGGGCTCCGGACCTGGGACGCCCAGCCCCCTCGGGCCCCCTCCCCGGCGGTGCCCCCCACGACGTAGCTCCTGCCCCAGCCCCCCCAGGTCACCGCCACGCACGGCTCGTCCTCCGGAAGCCCCAGGGATATTAGGCGCCCCAGGTTCTCCGGCAGGTTCGATGCGGACATGTACAGCACCCGGCTTCCATCGAACCGGGCCAGGGACCCCCAGTAGGACTCGGAGGGGGCCTCCAGGTGGCCGGTGGCAAGGCACACCGCCGATGCGGCCCCCCGGTGGGTAACCGGGATCCCCTCCTTCAGCAGGCCCCCCAGGGCGGCGGTCACCCCCGGGACCGCCCGCCAGGGTATCCCGTGACGGTCCAGCTCCTGGGCCTCCTCGCCCCCCCGGCCGAACACGAAGGGGTCCCCCCCCTTGAGGCGCACCACGTGGGGGTGGTCCGCCGCCAGCTCCACCAGCAGGCGGTTTATCTCCTCCTGGGACATGGTGTGGTCCGAGCCCCGCTTCCCCGCCTGGATGAACAGGGCCCCGGGGGGGCAGAGGAGAAGCAGGTCCGGGTGGATCAGCCGGTCGTAGACCACCGCCGATGCGGACCCCAGGGCCTCCGCCCCCTCCTGGGTTAGCCACCGGGGGGAGGCACAGCCGCCCCCTGTCAGCCATATCATGGGCCGCACACCTCCCGGGCGGCGGACCCGGCGGAGAGGACCTCCGGCGATCCGGAGATCTCCCTGAACGCCGCCTCCCCCAGGGCGTATGCGTCCTCCTCCCCCCAGGGTACGCAGGACACCTCCGCCTCCGCGGCGGAGGTGCCGTTGGGGGAGAGTACCTGAACCTTGAGGGTCAGGGTGTCCCGGTCCATCACCGCCGAGGCGGCCACCGGGGCGGAGCAGCCCATCCCGAAGGCCTTCAGGAACGACCGCTCCGCCAGCACCTCCAGCCAGGTGGACCGATGGGTCAGCCGGGCCCCCAGGAGGTGTAGCTCCGATCCCTCCCGGGCCTCCAGCGCCACCGCCCCCTGGCCGGGGGAGGTGATGAAGGGAAGTTCCGCCATGGGGGCCCTTATCCCAAGCCGCTCCAGCCCCGCCCGGGCCAGCACGATCCCGTGAAAGAGCCCCTGCTCCAGCTTCCTCAGCCGGGAGTGCACGTTGCCCCGGCAACACTCCACGTTCAGATCCCCCCTTAGCATCCTCACCTGGGCTGCCCTCCGGATGCTGGAGGTGCCGATCACCGCCCCGGAAGGCAGCTCCTCCAGGCTCAGCCCCTCCCGGGTCACCAGCACGTCCCCCCTGGGCCCCCGCTCCAGCACGCCGGCTATCACCAGCCCATCCGGCTGCACTGAGGGCACGTCCTTTAGGCTGTGCACCGCCCCGTGGCCCTGCCCCGACAGGAGTCGGTCCTCCAGGGCCTTCACGAATGCCCCGAAGCCTCCGAAGCAGGCCAGGTGCCGGTGCCGGTCCCGGTCCCCGTGGGTGCTCACGTCCAGCAGCCTCACCGAGTGCCCAAGGGACTCTATCCTGTCCTTCCACATCCTGGCCTGGGCCATGGCCAGGGGGCTGGAGCGGGTCAACAGATCGAACCGGGTCATCGCCTGAGCCTCTTCCCCTCCAGGAAGGCCCGGATCAGGCCCTTGAGCTTCGCCGCCCCGGCGGGGTCCGTGCCGCCGCTGGAGATCCCCACGCGAAAGTTCCCGTGGTTCCACTGGGCCGCCAACGCGAAGTCCCCAAGCTCCGGAAGGGAGCAGCAGCACACAAGACATTGGGTGCCCTCCCGCATCCTGAGGGCCTCCAACGTGGCCTCCGGCGGCAGGGCCAGAACAGCGAAGCGGAAGCGCTCGAAGTCCCCCCTCTGGACCCCTCTCTCCTCGGCGGTCACTATGCCCTTGCCGATCAGCTCCCGAAGCTCCGGACAGAACTCCAGGGACACCAACGTCACCGACGCCCCCCCGTCCAGGAGGCTACAGGTCTTCCTGTATCCCACGGGACCGCCCCCAACCACCAGAATGGGCTCGTCCCTCCTCAAGGCCACCATGGGGCCGAAACTCATACCGCTATCCCTCCGGTCTTGGAGCCCCCTCCCAGGATCTCCGGGAATCGGCCCAGCATCTCCTCCCAAACCTCCAGCGCCGCCTCCGACGCCGCCTCCTCCATCGCCGCCAGCTCCTGCCGGTAGGACCGTAGGGCCCCACGGCTGGCCTCCGCTATCTCCCCGATGCCCACGTACCTATAGCCCTCCCCGGGGCCGCACTGGGGAGGGCTGCCCAGGTCCACCACCCAGATCCCGCTACCCCGCAGATCCTTGGGCTCCACAACGAACCGGTCCGCCCCGGTGCAGAGGAATAGCCCCTGGATGCCTCGAAGGGCCCCGCCGGAGAGGAACTCCCCCCAGCCCACCCATGGAAGCCCCGGCGGGGGAGGGGAGGAGCGGGAGGTGCAGGTGACGTGACAACCCAAGTAGGATAGCACCTTGGCGGCCTCCCGTCCCATCTCACCCATGCCCGCCACAAGGCAGGATACCTCGGGCCAGCGGGGGTGTTCCTTCATTATGGATGCCGCCAGGTACGGTATGGAGGGAGCTCGCCCTGGATGCAGCGCCGCCCTAAGGCCCCTGGAGATCCCGAAGGCCCGCTGGAAGAGCCGGTGCAACACCGGGCCGCAGGAGGCCTTTGAGGCGGCGTAACAGTCCTTGATTTGCCGCACTATGTGGGACTCCCCCACGGCGAAGCTGTTGAGCCCCAGGAGGGTGCGAAGCAGCCTTAGCACCGCTTTATCCCCATCCGCCAGGAGGGAGCCACTTGGGATTTTGTCCAGGGCCTCCCGGGGGAGAACGGTGTAGAACTCGTCCCGCCAGCAGGTCTTTATGTGTACCCGCTCCAACGGCTCGGCGGATAGCTTAGGCATGACCGCCATGGCAAGGTAGGTCATGGGGAGGACCACCACCAAAGCCCCGCAAGGGCTATGGAGAGGAGTTCAAAGAGAAGCAGGGTGCCCATGTGCCATACCGCCAGGGGCTTTAGAACCTCGGAGGGGAAGATCCCCACCCAGTAGCCCATGTTCTGTCTTAAAACCCGGGTGAAGGTGCCCAAGCAGTTGCCCAGGAGCAGGGCCAAAAGGGCACCGGCGGGGGAGATGAGCCCCGCTGACAGGGCCCCGTCGGCGGACGCCAACGACGCGGAGCTGTGCACCAGGGCGGAGGTTATAACCGTGAGGGCCGAGGGGGATACCGTCCCGTGGAGCAGATTAAGGGCCGCGGACTCCAGCCGGGGCATGAGGAAGAAAGTAAGTCCGAAGAAGCCCCAGGCCATGGGGAGCGACCGCAGGGTGGTCATGATCAGTCCGCCTTGGCCGGCGGAGGGCATGGTGCGGGATTGGGACTCTCCGCTGGACCGGTAGGATGTGGTGTTCCCTGCGGAGCCTCCGGAGCCGCGCTTTATGAGGAGCGCAAGGCACAAGAGGAAGCGGCACGCGCTCCTTGCGATGAGCACCGTGGAGTAGATAAGCCCCAGGGACCCGGCGATGCCCACCGCCACCGGGGCGGTGGCGATCCACCGTTTGATGTACGCCGGAAATGCAAGGCACAGGGTGCCGAAGACCGCGTCCTCCCGGGTTATCTGCCCCTCCCCGTGGGCGGAAGCGAGCATGGCCGCCCCGACCCTTGGGCTTGCCACGGAGACCGCCATGGCGGACAGGGCGTGGCGGTTTATCCGACAGTTTGACAGAAGCCGTTCGATCGGGCGGAACAGGGCGTCGGTCACCTTAAACCTCACCATGGCTTCCCCCGCCACGGCTCCCGCCAGGATGCTGGCGGTCAGCTTGGCTTCCGCCAAGAGGAGGGCCCTTATCTCCAAAGGAGCATCACCGCCAGGTAGTCGTCGGTGGGTTCCATGGCACCTTCCCCTTCCACCGCCCATTCCCCCTCAAGCCCAACCCTGTGGACCCGGGCGAGCTTATCCCAGGGACCGGAGGCGGAAACCACCAAGGGCAGTTTGTCCCCCAGGGCGGAGGGCTTGTAAAGGGCGGCGCACTGGCAGGATTTAAGGACCTGAATGACCCTTTCGGGCCCCGCAGATCCCGGCACCACCGAGAAAACTTGTTCCCTCATGCCGATGAAGCGCCCCAGTAGGGCAGCGGCGGCGGAGTGGGCGGATATGCCCGGGATGAGCTTGAGCTCCACGTCCGCCATGGAGGAGAGCTCCTGGTGAAGCACGTGAACCGTAGCGTAAAGGGTGGAGTCCCCTATGACCGGCATGGCGGCCATAGAAGCTCCCTCCCAAAGGGGCTTCGAGGATGACAGGGAGGCCCTCACCGCAGACCTTAGCTCCTGGTCTGACCCGGTCATTGGGAATAGGACCGGTATGGTTTTAAGCCCCGGGATGAGATCCCTGGCCATCTGTCCCGCCACGCTCTGTCTTCCCTTGGCGGACACCGGCTCGAACACCGCCTGGGATTTTCTTAGGATGTCAAGGGCCTTTAGGGTTACGAGCCCCCTGTCCCCGGGGCCCATGCCCACTCCGTAAAGTATCAAGTTAATCCCCCCGTCCTGGTTTGCTAAGCGTCGCCGGAGCTTGAGGGTGGATGGGGCACCTTGGCCTCCTTGCGGGTGGACAGGGGGAGGTGCCCGGGATCCCCCCCTCGAGGGCTCCTCGGGATATATCTATACAGAGTTCCTTCGGGTATCCTGGCTCGCCTTCATCCTACCTCCGCCCCTTCCCAGGGCCTTTTTTAAAATAAGGTCCCCAGTGGTACGGCGGTTTCGTCGGGCTCACAGTGGCGGGGCCGCGCCGGATTTTCACCGGTCTTCCCCCAAGGATCTGAATATATATCTTTTAAGGTCTAAAAACCACCAAAGAGAATGTTCTTGTAGGGCAGCAAGCCGTAAGCGGTGCTCCCAAACAGGAACCACACCGTCAATACCATAAAGTATAGGGTGAAGATGGAAAGCCAAACCAGCCGCCTTGCCGCCTCCCCCTTAACCCCCCTCACCAGCCCTGACATGGCCACCATCTGGAGCGGGTAGAAGTAAAAGAACAACCTGTCCACTGTGGTGGAGCCCACCAGGGGGATCATCAAGGGGGACAGCACGTAAAAGAGCGACTGAACATTCCACAGGGCAAGACCCCCTCGGGGGATCACAACCCCCCTAAGTATAAGGGCTGCGGACACAAAACCCAACAGGATCCTGGGATATGCCCCCTTGCTTTCAACCCTGTTCTCCAGCACGTAGTTGCCCATAAAAGTTTCCCAATGGGGCAGAAACAAAACCGCGAAGAGGATTAACGACGCCAGGATGGACAAGAAAAAGATCACCAGGTGGGAGGCTCTAAGCCTGTCCCTTTCTTCAATCAAAAAGGCCGTTCCCAAGACTAAGAGCGGCAGTATCGCCGTCCTGTGGAAGAAAACCGCCGCCACCGCCGTGGCAAGGGCCTTGAGCGGTTTGCCCTTGGAGAACAGGGCATATGCCGCCATGAGGATGCCAGTCGCTATGGCCTGCCTGTTTGCGGACATGGCGAAGATCAGCACCAAGAAGCCGTTGGCCACCGCCAGGGCTATGGATCGGTAGTCTTTTAAGCTGGATATGAAATAAAACAGTCCGGAAAGGAAGAGGGCGGCGGAGATGCTGTCGGAAAGATATATGCCACCCCCCATTTTGCCGGAGAGGAAGTTTATTAACCCGTAACCGGGATCGGTGGCGAAGATGTTCCCCAGCTCCAAAGATGTGTGTTCGTAAATGGCAAGGTAGCTGTACCAATCGGCTCCTACCTGGTGTCTTAGACCCATGAACAACAAAAAATAACCGAATAGCAGGACCAAACAGAGCTTGAAGCTCCTTATCTCCCTAGAAAAAGCCATGAGAAGGCTTGATAGGATGTAGGTTGCTAGGTATGCTGTCATGATCTAAAAATTAAATGAACGAACCCTTAGGCAAGTTGAGCAGGGCCTCCGCCTTCATGGGGTCACCTTTAGCTTATCCTGTGTTTCACATATTCCAGCGTGAACACGGAGAAGACCGACACCAAGAACCCAAGGGCTGCGGAAACCGACGTAAGCATGAGCCTTTTGGGGCTGAACGGTTTCTCCGGAGGGGTTGCAGACTCCAGCACCTCCAACATGCTGCCCCTGTCCGAGGACAGCTGGATCAGCTGTATCCTTTCCAGGAGCACCCCGTAAATTCGGCGGTTAAACTGAAGTTCCCTCTCGTATCCGCCGTGATCGTTCCCTTGGGTTTGCCCATCGGCTCCCTGGTCCTTCCGCTTAGCCCTTAGCCTTTGGATGTTGGAAGCCACCTTGTCAAGCATCGTCTTGTAGTGTTGCATCATCCGGTTTGCGTAACTGCTGCTCAAACGGCTGGATAGGTCCGCAAGGACCGCGGAAAGTCGGTTGGCTATATGGGCCGCTCTGGCGGGATCTTCATCAAGGGCGACCACGGATATCACGCCGGTCTTGGGGTTTACTTTAACGTCCACCCTCTTCTCCAGGTGCTTCCTTGCCTTCCTGGTATCCTTGATGCCGTATGCTTCCTCCAAATGAAGCTCCCTTACAACCCGGTCCAGGACATCCGGATTCTTGGCTAAATCCTCGTACAGGTAGGGCTGGACATTAAAGGCGGCAGCATCCGATGGTCGGGGGATTCCGTATGCTAAGGACGTCAAATCCCCTAGGACCTCAGGTGTAGTATCCACCCTTAATATCAACTTGGCCTCGGAACGGTACAGGTTGGGGGTCAACAGACCGTATGCCAGGGATGCGGCGATGAAAGCGAGGGTTATGGCCAGGACCAGCCGTTTGTGCTTTAAGAGCACCCCCAGCATTTCGATTACGCTTATGTCTTGCTCCGCAGGATTGCCAAATTCGGTGGCGTTGTGGGGCTGACCATTCGATGTCGTAGGATCTTGCATTTTGTTGATCACCTCAAGGACGGTGTCTGAACTTCCCCCTGCGATACCCCGCTAAGTGGGATTCCATATCGCGTACGGCACTCATTATAGCACAGGTTAACCTGGAAAATTTATAGTCCGAAAACCTGGATCCGCGGGCTCCGCTATAGCCTCTCCAAGGCCTTAAGGAGCTCCCGAACTCCCTCTTCCATTGAAAGGCCGGGATCGGCTGGGGGACATAGGAGAATAAGGGTAATACCAAGCTCCCTGCAGGCCCTAAGCTTATCCGTCACCCCCGAGGCGTCGCCGCTTCCCTTGGCCGCCGCGGCCTTGGCGTTGCATCCCTTCAGTATCCCCATCTCCCAATCGTATCCCATGGGGCCCCAGGAACACACCAACTCCTTGGGATCAAGGCCCGCCGACCGGGCCAGCTCAAGGCTCTCCACCGTGGGAAGCACCCGGGCTAATACAGAACGGCCGCGGGCCTTCAACGGGGGCACCACCTCCGGAAGCCCCCGCACGCCGAAGGAGAGGAAGACCCTATCGCCCGGCACCGTGATCTCCAGAAGCCTATTGGCCATCTCCTCGTAGCTTCTTACCGGCACGGCCCCTTGAGGCACCTCCACCGGACGGCTTATCCTAACCAGCGGTATGCCAAGCCCTTCCGCCGCTAGGCGGAAGTTACGCCTGGCCTCCTCCGCGAAGGGGTGCGCGCAGTCCACCGCCCCCTTGAGCCCCAGGGGCAGCAGCCCCTTCATCGTCTCCTCCCAGTCCTCGGCGCTCCGGCGGCCCACCAGCGGGTATGCCCCCCTAGGCACCACGTGAAGCCCCGTGTCAAAGGCCACCGACACCGCAACCTTAACGCCATAGGAGATCAGCTTCTCCGCCATTTCCTTACCCTCGCCGGTGCCGCCCAGGATGAGCACCTCAACCCCGTCGGGCCCCTCAAGGCGCAGCTTACCGTCGCCGGCCTCAGTATCTAACAGAGCCGCTCCCCCGGATCCCATAAGCCCCGATTGGCCCTCCCGGGACCCTATTTCACCGCAGATGCCATCCCTTGGATCCTCGGTCTCGCTGCTGTAGCCCCGCATGTCCCGCCATACCCCGTCGGCCCCCCTGGCGCAGCATTTGCCGGGGAAGACGATCAAGGATCGCATGTCCACCCTTTCGGGGGATAGGTCCTCCGCCGCGATCTCCTCCACCGACTCCCCGGGCCTTGATACGTCCCGGCAGATAAGGGCGGTGCGGCCCCGGAACACCCGGCGCACCTCCGCGAGCTTCATGTCCCTGTCCCGGGACACCGGGTTGTACAGCGCCACCGAAAGCCCCGAACGGGAGGCGCTCTCCATGGCCTGTACCACCGAACTCCACTCCTGCAGGTAGTCCGACAGGGAAACCATGCAGATCCCGTTGGTGTAGTAGGGGCCTATTAAATCCGCGGCCCCCTGGGCGGCGGACACGCCGGGGAATATCCTGAACGTCCCCGCCTCTTGCCCCTCCGAAGCGGACGCCCAGTGCCGGGATGCTAAAGCCCCAAGGCCGAAGAGCACCGGATCGCCTCCGCAAACCAGCGCCACCCGGTATCCCTGCCGGGCCAGCTTTACAGCCCGGATCACCCGGGCCTCCTCTTCGCCCATGCGGTATGATTCCACCAGCTTGACTTCCCTTAAGCGCTCCGGCAAAAGGTCCACGTAGAGGGAGTAGCCCACGATGATGTCGCACTCCTCCAGCTCCCTTGCGGCCCCGAGGGTCATGTGGTCCCGGTGTCCTGGCCCTATGCCCACCACCGAAAGGCTGCCCCGGAAAACCGTTTCCCCCAGGGAAAACGCCACGGTCACCTGGTTCTTAAGGATCCTCTTCCCCAAGGGACGGCCCATGAGGGCCCCACAGGGCTCCGCCACGCCGGGAAGACCCAGGCGGCGTTTCGCCGCCGATTCCGTGAGGTTAAGGCCCTTTGAAACTCGCCGGATATCCTGGGCACTGAAGAACCTGACCCGGCAGCCCAGGTCCCTTGCCGCCTCCTCCAGGGCCGGGGAACTCCTCTTCCCCTCCCAGGTCCCGATGGAGGAAAGGGCCTCCAAAAGATATGGCCCGCCAGGGTATTCCGCCAAGGCCGCCTTGATGCCTTCCTTTATATCCTCTGCACCTGCGCACCTCCTGAATCCCACCCCGGCGCAAAGGCAGCGGGGCACCAGAAACACCCCGCCGGGGCAGAGATTCCTGAGGTCCCTTATGGTGTAGAGCACCTGGGCGGACCGTGGATCCTCCGTAATCTCCGCCCCCTTGGGCAGTGGAGGAGGGGGTAGCAGAGGGTCCAGCCACCACCACAATGAGCCGCCCCGCAGTAGGGAGCCTATGAGGGAGGGCAGGTTCTCCTTGTTAAGCAGCAACAGCCCGTGCCGCCTGCCCCACCGGTCCGGGGCCATGAGGCGCCGCCGGTCCGTACCGGTGGTGGGTATCCAGTCTGCCCCCGTTGACTCGCTCACCCTAAGCGCCAGGTCCGTGCCGCCCCCTAGGTGCCCCCCGGCCACCACGAAGACCGATGACAGGTCCTCAGTGACGCAAAGCACCGCCGGGTCCTGTGCCTTGTCCCTTAGAAGCCCCGACACGGCCCGCACCGCTATGGGAAGAGCCCCCAGGAACACAAGCCCATCCACCCTATCCCAAAGGGCCTTCGCGGCCTCCATGACCCCCTTTTCGGGGTTGAACAGCTCAAAACCCGTAAGCCTTGCCAGCTCCTCCCCCTTAGGCGCCAGGGATCCCGGGGCGATGACGAAGACCTTCAATTGCCGTCCCCCTCGGGGTCCCGGTGGCCTGGTTTCCTGTACATGTGGGTGAAGGCGGGGTCGTATAGGAGGCTGCTGCGAGACTCCTCAAGGCAGCGGCCCACTATTATGAGGGCTTGGTGGCTCACGTGCTCCGCCTTCATCCGCTGACCCAGCTCACCAAGCCTGGCCCTGCCCACCCTCTGGTCCGGCCAGGTGGCCCGGTATACCCAAGCGGCGGGGGTGTCGGGGGAGAGTCCTCCCTCCATGCAGAGCTTCGCCGCCTCGTCCCCCATGTTTGAGGAGAGGAACAGCGCTAAGGTGGCGCCGGTGGAGGCGTAGACCCTAAGGTCCTCCTTGGGGGGCACCGGGGTCCTGCCGGGCAGGCGGGTGCAGACCAGCGTCTGGGTCACGCCGGGAACCGTGTACTCTATGCCCAACGCCGCCGCAGCCCCCTGGAGGCTCGATACGCCTGGCACTATGCGGCACTGAACCCCCAGGGCCTCCAGCGCCCGGATCTGCTCCCCTATGGCCCCGTAGAGGCTTGGGTCCCCGGTGTGGAGCCGCACCACCTTAAGGCCCTTCCCGGCCCGGTCCGCCATCACCCGCACCTGCTCCTCAAGGGTCATCTTGGAGGAGTCCAGCACCTGGGCGTCTTCCTTGCAGTGCCGGAGGATCTCTGGGTTGATGAGGCTTCCGGCGTACACCACCAGGTCCGCCTCGGAAAGAAGCCTCAGTCCTTTGAGGGTTATAAGCTCCGGATCCCCCGGCCCGGCCCCAACTATCCAAACAAGACCCTTCAAATCATATCCCCCCATACTATGTCCACCGGGTTGCAGCCCTGAACCATCCATTCTCTCCCAAGCCGCCGGCCCTCCCCGGGGAAGGCCCGGATGAAGCCCACATTAAGGCCAAGGGCCTCCATCTCCTCCAGCGCGGACTGGAAGGACGAGGTGAGAAGACACAGCACCGCCATCCTTCCCCCCGGCGAGAGAAGCCCCGCGGCCCATCTTATGACCTCCCGGAGGTTGCCCCCGTGGCCCCCTATGACCACCCGCTGGAAGGGGCCCCTAATGTCTTCGTCGCAAGAAAGGGGCGCCTGTCCTGGGATGAACCGCACGGCCCCCAAGGGGCAGAGCCTCTCCGCGTTCCCCATGGAAAGCTTTAGAGCCTTGGGGTCCCGCTCTATGGAGACCACACCGCCGGGCCCCACGAGGCGCCCCAAATGGCAGGTCAAAGCCCCGGTCCCGCTTCCCACCTCGAGCACCGTAGCGCCGAACAGGGGCTCCAGCAGGGAGGAGGTAAGGCACCGCACCGGGAACTTCGTCATCGGGATCCCCTCTTCCCGGTCAAGTTCAAGGTCCTTGAGGGGCAGGCCCGTAAGCCTTGGGTCATTCTCGCCGAAGAAGCCCTCCTCCGGGGCCTTGAACCACCCGATGCAGAGTCTTCCTGTGTATGGGGAGGCCATGAGCTCCTGAAGGGTCCCCGCCACCAGCTGTTCCTTTGATGTGCCAAGATCCCATCCCAGCCAGCCTCGGACGCCCTCTTTAAGGGTCCCGGAGAGCTGCTCCAGCTGGTCCCTCACGCCTCTTCCCTCCCCGAAGAGCACCGCGCATCGGCCCTTGCCCCAGATGGATCTCCTCAACGTATCCATGGCGGCCAAGGGGTCCCTGCCGTGAAGGGATACCGCCGGCACGTCCGCCCAGCTCTCGCAAAGGCGGGATGCCATCATCTGAAGGCTTGAAATGCCAGGGAACAGGCGGACCCGGTTGGGGAAGGAGGCGCATATCCGCTGCGCCAGGCTGAAGAACCCCGTGTCCCCGCTCACCAGGACCCCAAGGGGTTTGGGGGCTCCCTCCACGTCCTCCCCAAGGCGATCTCCCAATGGCAGCGGGAGCCTCACCTGCCATTCCGCGGGAGGAAGCGCCTCCATGAGCCTAGGTTCCCCCATGAGGGCCTGGCAGGACATTATCACCTCCCGCATCCTCTCCGGAAGGTCCCATGAGCTCCCGGAGCCCATGCCGAACACGTTTATCTCCCCCAGCTCCCTCAAGCCTTAAGCCCCCCTTACGGATCTTACCATCTCCTCCACCGGCCCGGACCGGGCCAGCTCCCTCTGGGGCAGGGCGAAGGTGAGGACCGCCGCCTCAGCTCCCGACGCGGCCTCTATCCTCATCCTGGCCCTTTGGCACAGCTCTTCCAGGGCCCTTTTGCCCCGCTCCGTTTCAACCATCATCCCCGCCGCCTGGTCGGCGGTGTTGCACTCCATTATGCGGCGTAGCCACCCGGCGTCCAGGCCGTGAAGGGCCCCGTAGGCGCAGAGGGCCTCAAGGCGGCCGTCGCTCTTGGAGCTGTGGGTGTCCATGGAGCCGGAGGCTACCTTGGCCATTTTACCCACCTGGGCTATGAAGAGTAGCCGTTGGAACCCAAGTTCCGAGCAGGTGGTGAGCGCCTTGCCCACGTAGTTGCTCACGTTGACCACCCTGTGGACCGGAACCCCCAGGCGGACCGCCACGTCCCGGCCGTAGTTCCCCGGCGCCAGGCACACGGACGTGGCCCCCTCCGCCCGAAGGACCGACAGCTCGGCGCCTATGGTCTCCACCACCGCGTCCTCGCTCATGGGGCGAACCACCCCGGTGGTCCCCAGGATGGATATGCCCCCCTCTATCCCCAGCTTGGGGTTGAAGGTCCCCTTGGCCACCCTCTCCCCCTCGGGGGCCCAGATCTCCACCCGGGCCCCCAGCCCCCGGGGGAGGGCGCCCAGGAGGTTCTCCCGGATCATCCTCAGGGGGGCGGGGTTTATGGCCCTGCCCCCAACCGGCACCGGGAGCCCTGGCCGGGTCACCAGCCCTATCCCGTGGCCCCCGTCCACCTCCACGCCTCCCCCCGGACGGAGCCACACCTTGGCGGCTATGGCCATCCGGTCCGTCACGTCCGGGTCGTCCCCCGCGTCCTTGAAGACCCAGGCCTGGGCTCCCCCCTCTATCCGCTCGCAACCCCCCAGCGGTATGGGGAGAACCTGCCCGGAGGGGAGCGTCACCTTGACCCACCAGGAGGGCCTGCCCAGAAGCCAAAGGGCGGCCCCAAGGGTAGCGGCGGCGGCGGCGGTGCCGGTGGTGAAGCCGTACCTCAAGCTCACTTGGCCCCCTCCCGGATGGAGGAGAGGAGGTTGAGGCCCCGCTGGAGCCTCATGAGGCTCGGCCGGGACACGTCCCGCTCGTCCACCTGGAAGACGCTACCCCGGCGCACCGCCTCCATGGGGGCGAAGCGCTGGTCCCGGAGGAAGTCCTCCAGGCCCCCGGGGTTCATGGGGCCCCGCTGGACCAGGATCACCTTGATTTTGGGGGAGGCGGCCAGTAGCCCCTCCGCCCCCAGCCGGGCCACCGCGCTCCCCTCCGAGGTGGGGACCCCCTGGACCGCCGGGGGAAGTCCCGAGGCCTCCATCAGGCGGCTGGGCCAGGTGCCGGGGCTACAGGTGGTCACGTCCCGATTGTTGACTATGAGGACCGCCCCCAGGGACCGGCCTCGGTTCCGCCGCCGGCTCTCCTCCAGGATACCCAGGGCCCACTTGAGCTTCGCCTGGGCCTCCTTGCGGCGGCCCACCAGGGTGCCCAGGCGAAGCACGTAGGACTCCAGCCCATCGAAGGACGGGGGGTCCAGCACCGCCACCGGCACGAACCCCTCAAGCTGGGATATGAGCTGGGGCTGCATGGAGGACTGCAGGGACCGCATGACCACCAGGTCCGGCTTGAGGGACAGTATGGTCTCCGGCGAGGGCCTCAAGGGTAGCTGCCGGGCCCCCTTTACCAGATCCGGATCGTCCCCCTGGGAGATCCCCACGATCCGGTCCCGGACCCCAAGGGCCACCAGGTTCTCCGTGTGGGCCGGGTAGAGGGACACGATCCGCCGGACCTGACCCTTGACCGTAACCCGGCGCCCCAGGTCGTCCATCACCGTAACAGCCCAGGAAAAGCGGGGCAACGCCGCCAACAGGAGCACCGCAAGGAGGATTACCAGTCTTCTTTTATGCATGCAGGATGTCGCTTCCCTTCCCGCCCGGTGGGGCATACGTTCACGAGGGGGCCCATGGGCCCCCTCGTCGTGGCGCCGTTGGGCTAGAAGCCCGCCTCCTTGGCCGCCTCCCGCAGGTGCTCCACGAGAAGGGCCCGGACCTCCGGGTTCTCCCCGAGCCCCGCCAGGTGGACGTCCACCCTTATGCCCTCCTTGGAGAGCACGCTCTTCCAGGACTCATCCTCCGGGCCCGCCATGTCGTTGTGGGCGTGGTCCCCCGCCACCAGCATGAAGGGCACCAGCAGCGCCCGCTTGAACTTCCCGTGCTTGAGGGTGGACACCACGTCGTCCAGCGACGGGGTCCCCTCCACGGTGCCGAAGACGAAGTTGGGGTTGGTCCTCAGGCTCACGGTCTGGAGCCGGGCGTAGGCCCCCTCCGCCGGGTGGGGGGACCCGTGGCCCATGAACACCACCGCCCGGGTCCTGTCCTTACCGTAGGCCCGGTTGAGGATAGCCGCCATCTTATCGAAGTCCTCCGGGGACCAGAGGAGCGGCCGGCTCAGGGCTATGGCCTCGAAGCCGCTCTTGGACCCGTGGTCCCTCATGTAGTTGAAGGCCCCCACGATGGCGGACAGGTCCTCATACTCCTCCCCGGGGATCACGTGGGTGGAGAGCACCGCCACGTGGGTGAAGCCCTCCGCGTGGAGCTTGGATAGGGCCACCAGGGGATCGTCGAAGTGCTGACCCTCCTTGGCAAGCTTCCGCATTATTATGCGGCTGGTGTACGCCAGCCGGACCTCCGTCCCGGGGAAGGCCCCCTTCACGGAGCTCACCACCGCGTTTATGGCCCGCTGGCCCTCCCGCATGGAGCTGCCGAAGGCAACCACCAGGATGGCGTTCCGCTGGGTCTTAGCCTCCGAAGCCAGGGCGATACCCCCCACCAAGGGCGAGAGAAGGCTCAACGCCAACGTCAACCCCAACGCCGCGAACCTCAAGGAACTCCTCACTTCGCATACCTCCCGAGACGTTATTCGGGCGCCATGACATGACCACGCTAACCCTTGGTCCCCCCGCAGAGCCTCATCACCGCGTTGACCGCCGCGGCGCAGAGGTTGGATCCCCCCCTGGGGCCCCTGAGGGCCACGCAGGGGGCCCCCCAGCCTAGGGCCAGCTCCTTGCTCTCCGCCGCCCCCACGAAACCCACCGGGAAGGCGAAGATCAGGTCCACCCCGCCGGGATCCCCCCTCTCCATGAGACGAAACAGCCCCGTTGGGGCGTTGCCGAAGGCGAAGAGGCGGATACCCATCTCCAGAGCGGCGTCCACCGAGGCCATGGCCCGGGTGATACCCATCCGGCGGCTGGCGTCGGCGGTGCACTCCTGGTGTATCAGGCACACGGGCTCCAGACCCAGCTGGCGTAGCAGGTTCCTGGACAGGCCGGAGCGCACCATGTCCACGTCGCAGAGGATCCGCTGGCGGGTGAGACGCTCCCGGGCGGCGGAGAGCCACCCCGGGGTGGCGCACACCAGGTTGGCCAGTGAAAAGTCCGCCCCCGCATGGACCACCCGCTCTGCCACGGGCATGAGATCCGGGGATATGGAGTATGATTGGAGGACCTGACGGATTAGGCTAAGACTTTGCCTCTCGATGGATATGGGATCCCGGTCGTACGAGAGAGACAGCGCACCTCCCCCCTTCCTTTCGATGTTGTGCCGGGCCCGGGGCCCAAGGGCAAGGGAAGGCGTTTCCCACCGGAGGCGCCCGCCCGCGCAGGCAACCTTCCCTTCAGCCCCCGGCCGGTCTCCTGGCTGGCCTTCATCCTATCCGCCCCTTCCCAGGCATACCCAGTGGCATCGGCGGACTCGTCGGGCTCACAGTGGCGGGGCCGCGCCGGATTCGCACCGGACTTCCCGTTCACCGGAGGCTAAGAAAGATGTATAACCGCTAACCCAGCGCCACGTCAAGGATCATCATGCAGGTGAACCCCAGGATGAGCCCCATGGTGGCCAGGTCCCCGTTGCCCTCCGACTGGGACTCGGGGATCACCTCCTCCACCACCACGTAGATCATGGCCCCGGCGGCGAACGACAGGGCGTAGGGGAGCCCCACCCGCATGAAGTCCACCGCCGCGGCCCCCAGCATGGCGAACAGGGGCTCCACCACCGCGGAAAGCTGGCCGAAGAAGAACGCCTTTCCCCGGGAGAACCCCGCCTTCCGCAGGGGGAACGCCACCGCCAGCCCCTCGGGCAGGTTCTGAAGCCCTATCCCCAGCGTGAGGGCCACCGCGCCGGAGAGGGTGGAGGAGGGGGAGAGTCCCGCGGCGCCGAAGGCCACCCCGAAGGCCAGACCCTCGGGTATGTTGTGAAGCGTTATGGCCAGCACCAACAGGGTGGTCTTCATCAGGTGGGTCCTTATCCCCTCCGGCTTGGCCCCCTTGAGGGCCGGGTGAAGGTGGGGGAGCACCAGGTCCAGGAGCCGAAGGAACACCGCCCCAAGGACGAACCCCACCGCCGGCGGCAGCCATTCCACCATCCCAAGCTCCCCGGATATCTCTATGGCGGGGGCCAACAACGACCAGAAGCTGGCGGCGATCATCACTCCCCCGGCGAAGCCAAGCATCAGATCCATCAGCTTCCTGGAGGGGTTAGCCCCCAGGAACGCCATGGCGGCCCCCAGGGCGGTGAGCCCCCAGGTGAGCACCCCCCCCAGCAGGGCCTGGGTTACCGGCCCCAGGTATTGGAACCAGAGGTGGAGCTCCATCCCGTCACCTCCCCGACAGGGCGGAGCGGAACGCCGCCAATGCGCCCTCCATCATGGCGAACCAGTCGTCCCCCATGGGGTCCAGCTCCACCAGGGACACCCCCAGGGCCTTGGCGGCGGAGGCGGCGGACTTGCCCGCCTTGGAGGGCTCCACGAACATGACCTTTATGTCCTCCCGGGAGATCCGGTCCTTGAGACGGCTCATGTGCCTGGGCCCTGCCTCGGAGCCGTGGACCTCCACCGAGAGGGGCACCAGCCCCCTCTCCTGGCAGAGGTAGTTCCACGAGGGGTGGTACGAGAGGATACCCCTCCCCTTGAAGGGGGAGAGGTCATCCCCCATCCGCCGGTCCAGGTCCCTCATCCGGGAAAGCACGTTGGAGAGGCTGGCCCGGTAGGCCTGGGCCCCCGCCGGGTCCAACTCGGCGAAGGCCTCCGCCATGGACCGGGCCATGGACATGCCGTTCCTTACCGACGTCCAGGCGTGGGGGTCCAGTTGCCGATGCCCGTCGTACAGGGGGTCGAACTTGAGCTGGAATATCCTCACTCCCCGCTGCCTCATCTTGGGAAGCAGCCGGTCCTCCAGGGGAAGACCGAGCCTCAGTGCCCCCCGGGCCTCAGACACCGCCCTGGCGTGGCTGGGACGCATCTCGAACGAGTGAGGGTCCGCCCCCCGGGGGATCAAGGTAACCACCCGGATCCGATCACCTCCGATGAGCCTGGCCAGGTGCGATAGGGGTTCCACCGGACAGATAACCGTCACCGGAGCGGATAGCCCCGGCGACGCCAGGACCACAAGCCAAAAAAGGGCAACCATCAGGGTCAACGCTCGCCTCACGGACGTCACCTCCGGAATCTGAAGGATTTTGATCCGGATTATATCCCATCAGGGCCGAACCCAGACGGATTGTGATGGCTCCATGAGTGTGACGGCTCCATAAAATTGTTGTTATGAAGAGGGCCAAAATGCGCCAGAAAACTGGTAGAATTTAACCGCATGGCCGGCGGTCCCCGCCGGTCCTCTGGAGGTGACAGTTGGTGCCTAAGCTCAGGCTTCCAAAGCTTGGAATGAACCCCCGGTTGCTCCGCCACGTCCTGGGGGGGCTACTGGTTCTGTCGCTCGTCTTCATGGCCTGGCGCCTAATGGGCCCAAAGGACGTGGTGGTGGCCCTTTGGTTCGAGGACAAGGGGGGAGGGGCCGCCCTTTCCAGGGAGGTGCAGCAGTCCACCCTGTTCGCCCTGGAGTACTTCAACCTGGCCCGGCGGGGCTGGGGCTACCGGCTGAGGCCCCTGGTGGTCACCGGAAAGGATGACCGAGAGGCGTTGGAGGCCATAAGGGGCGCCAACGCGTCGGCGGTGATTTGCGGCGCCACGTCCGGGTTCGTGGCCCGGATCCTCCCGCTCCTGAACCAGGCCAAGGTGCCCGCCATAGCCACCAACGCCAACGCCCCCTCGCTGGCGGTGGAGGGGGACGTGCTCTACCGGTACTCGGGCCCCTCCGGGGCCCTGGAGGCGGGGGAACTGGCTCGGGATCTGGGGGGCTTTCAGCGGTACCTGGCGGTGATCGACGGGAGCAACTCGGTCTACTCCCGGGGACAGCTGGAGGGGTTCGCCAAGGGGCTGGGGCGGGATCCCGTCCGGGTGATGGAGGGGGATCCGGGGGTCATGTTCGAGCGGTTCAGGAAGGAGCTGATGGTGGGGGACTACGACGGGCTCTACCTGGCCCTCCCCGCCTACTACACGGGCATATACCTCAACATGGCCTGGTCCCTCAGGGACATGGGGGCGGTGACCTCCGGCTGGGGGGTGTCGTCGGTCAGCGCCGCCCTTGCGGGGCCTAACGGGACCGCCTGGTCGGTGGTCTTTTCCCCGGTGGAGCTGGACATGGGGCATCCTTTCCTCCGGTTCCTCAAGGGCCGCATCGCGGGACTTCCGGTGCTGCCCGCGTTGGACTCCGCCTACGGGGCGGTGAGCATGCTGGCCGACGCCCTCTCTTCGGGAGGCCCGGGTCCCCAGGGGGTCCTCCGGGGGCTCCAGGGTCTCAGGACCGTCAGGGCCCTGAGGGGGGACTACCCGCTGGACGCCGCGGGGGACGCCATGCTGCCCCTTCATAGGGTGATCCTGGAGGATGGGGTCTGGCGGGATAGGGGGGTGGCGGGCCGGTGACGTCCTTCAAGCGGCTTTTCGTCCGCTGGTTCGGACTGGTGGCCACCGCGGGGATCCTCCTTATCGCCCTGCATGGGGTCTACATGTTCCAGTCCCAGCTGTCCGAGTGGCAGAGGCGGTCCTGGATTTTCACCGAGAACCTGAGCTCCAACTTGGTTCGTCACCTGGACTCGGAGCTGGTGAAGGCCTCCTACATCGCCTCCGCACCATACAAGGCGGAGACCTACTTCCCCGAGGTGGAGCTCCTGGCACGGCTCCTGGGGGACCAGGTGGACCAGACCTTCCTGGGCTACATCCCGACCGGCATAGCCCTTTCCGGGATGGACCAGCTGGAGGGGCTGTGGCAGGTGTCCAGCGTCTTCAACCCCGATGGGCACCCCCAGTTCGTAACCGTACGGGAGATGGAGGGCTCCCGGTACCTCATCGGCGTCAGGATGGACCCATCCCCCCTCTTGGTTACCGGAGAGATGGGGGCCTCCCCGGTGCTGGCTGGCCGGGACGGGCGGGTCATATGGGCGGACTATGGCCCGGTGGGGCGGCACTTCGCCGCCCGGGGTTGGGTGGATGCGGGTTTCCTTAACGGCTCCACCTGGGGCCGGGGGCGCACCGCCCAGGGGCTCCCCTTCTGGGCCCGGTGCTTTGAGGTGCAGAACATGAGGCTCCTGGTCACCGTACCGGAGCGGGAGGTGCTACTCAACGCTGTAAAGGGGTCAATGGTGCCGGTTTTCCTGTCCGTGGCCATGTTCTCCCTTCTATTCGCCCTGTACCGGCTATGGCGGGACCAGGTGGAGCCGGACATCCGGGACATATCGGACTTCTTCCGCCGGATGGAGGGGGCGCTGGGGGGTATCCGGTGCCCCGAGGAGCTGTCCAGCGTGATAGATTCCCTGTCGGAGGACATGGGGCGCCGGATGGAGCGGTGCCGGATGGAGGAGTTCCACACCATGCTCTCCGGAGTTGCCGCCGCCATGCGGGTCCTCTGGACCCAGCAGGAGGAGATAAACGCCTACGGGGAGGAGGTGGCGGCCATGAACGCCTCCCTCACGGAGTCAAACGAGATCCTGCGGAAGCGGGAGCAGATCTGGGGCCAGACCCTTCAGGTGGCCAACCTGGTCCGGTCCGGCTACCAGGCCCCCGACGAGGTGGCCCGCATTGCGGAGACCATAAGGGAGATGCTCTCCGCCTTTGGGGTGGTGGTGGACCGGCTGGAGGGGGACACCCTTATCCCGGTGGCCTACTCGGGCTACGACCAGGGGCTTCCCCCGGAGCCGGTGAAGCTGGATTCCTCCCTCATCGGCCGGGCGGTCCGGGAGGGGCTCATCTGGGCGGAGGACGTCTCCAAGGCGGAGGGGTACCTGCCCCTGCACGAGGCGGTGGTTACCGAGGTGGCCATGGGGCTCTACCACATGGGGCGGCCGGTGGGGGGCCTCACGGTGAGCTTCACCGAGCGGCGGAGAAGGGACGAGACCCTGTTGGAGACCCTGGTGCCCGTGGCTTCGGTGCTGGCGGGCTTCCTGGACGCCAGCAAGTCCCGGCAGGAGATAAGGGAGTCCTACTACTACCTGGCCCAGAAGCTCCAGGAGATAACCGGCATATACCACAACGAGACGGAGGAGCACTTAAGCCGCATAGGCACCTACGCCTCCCGCATCGCCCTGGACCTGGGGCGCACCAAGACGGAGGCGGAGGAGATAGGCATCTTCGCCCGATTGCACGACATAGGCAAGCTCAAGGTGCCCCACGAGGTGCTCTCCAAGCCCTCGGGGCTCACCTGGGACGAGTTCGAGCTGGTGAAGCGGCACACCGTATGGGGGGCGGAGATCCTGGGGGAGGCGGAGTGGCTTGCCATGGCCCGGCGCATATGCCTTACCCACCATGAGAAGTGGGATGGGAGCGGCTACCCCTTTGGGCTCTCCGGGGTCCAGATCCCCTGGGAGGGCAGGGTCATGGCCCTGGCGGACATATACGACGCCTTGAGGTCCCGGCGGGCCTACAAGGAGGGCATGTCCCACGAGGAGGCGGTCCGGGTGATCCTCCAGGGGGACGGACGCACCATGCCGGAGCACTTCTCCCCGGAGGTGCTGGACTGGTTCCGGCACAACCACCCGGTGATGGACTCCATCTTCCAGCGCTTCAAGGACAGGGATTGATGGGTTAAAATTGGTAGCCACCCGGGGGATCCCCGGGGGCTTCTACTCTGCCCGGGAGGGATGACCGATGGAAGTGAGGCCCAAGAGGCTTAACGAGATGTGGCTCTTCGAGGAGCAGACCCACAACATGAAGCTGGGGCTCAGGATCACCCAGGTGCTCAGGAACATCAAGACCCAGTACCAGGACCTGCTGGTGGTGGACACCCCCGAGTACGGCAAGGTGATGGTCCTGGACGGGGCCATCCAGGTTACCGAGAGGGACGAGTTCTGCTATCACGAGATGATGGCCCACCTGGCGCTGTGTTCCCACCCTAACCCGGAGCGGGTGCTCATCGTGGGGGGGGGCGACGGGGGCACCCTCCGGGAGGTGCTGCGCCACGACTCGGTGAAGGAGGCCTTCCTGGTGGACATAGACCAGGAGGTGATCCGGGCCGCCCGGGATTTCTTCCCCACCCTGGGCTGCGCCATGGACGATCCCAGGGCCCGGGTGCTCCCCATGGACGCCCTCAAGTTCATCGAGGACAACCGGGAGTCCTTCGACGTGGTGATCGTTGACAGCACCGACCCGGTGGAGTTCGCCGCCGGGCTCTTCGAGGCCCCCTTCTACGCCAACGTCCACCGGTCCCTCAAGGAGGACGGGTTCATCGTCTGCCAGACCGAGTCCCCCTTCTCGGACCCCCACGTGGTTGCTGGCGCCATCCAGGACCTCAGGAAGGTCTTCCCGGTGGTGAAGCTGGCGGTGGGCTTCATGCCCACCTACCCTACCGGCTTCTGGACCTACGGCATAGGCACCAAGGGGCTGGACCCCGCGGAGGTCCGCCGACCCGCCCCGGAGGGGACCCGGTATTACTCCCACGAGATCCACCGGGCCGCCTTCGTGCTGCCCCCGTTCCTCAAGTCCATGATAGGCTAGCACCATGGCCAGGGGGCTAATCATCGCCGCCCCCGGCAGCTCGTCGGGGAAGACCACCGCCTGCGCCGCCCTGGCGAGGGCCCTCTCCGCCCGGGGGCTCCGGGTGCAGACCTTCAAGGTGGGGCCCGACTACATCGATCCCTCGTACCTTTCCGCCGCATCGGGCCTGGAGTGCTGGAACCTGGACGGGTTCCTCACCCCTGGCCTCGTCCGCTGGAGCTACCGTACCGCCTCGGAGGGGGCGGACCTGTGCCTGGTGGAGGGGGTCATGGGGCTCTACGACGGGTTAGGCCCCCAGGGGTTCCATTCCACCGCCCGGACCGCCGGGGAGCTGGGGCTGCCGGTGGTGCTCCTGCTGGACTGCCGGTCCGCCTCCCCCACGCTGGCGGCCCAGGCCTGGGGGCTGGTGAACCTGCCAGGGGCCCCGGAGGTGGCGGGCATCGTCCTGAACGGGGTCTCGGGCCCCATGGGGGAGCTGCTCGCCGCCTCCATGGAGTCCCTCCACCTGCCACCGGTCCTGGGGTGCATCCCCCGGGTGGAGGAGGGCATACCCTCCAGACACCTGGGGCTGGTCCAGGCCTTCGAGGATCCCAACCTGACCGGCTCCATAGACCGGCTGGCCTCCGCGGTGCCTGGGGAACTGCTGGATGGGCTGATCCGCATAGCCCGGGAGGCGTTGCCCCCCCAGCGGCTTCCGGACCTGCCCGTGGGGGAGGAGGTGCCGGTGGCGCTGGCCCGGGACGAGGCCTTTTCCTTCACCTACAGGAGCGGCCGGTGGGCCCTGGAGGAGATGGGGGCCCATCTGGTGGAGTTCAGCCCCCTTAGGGAGTCCATACCGGAGGGGGTGAGGGGGGTGATCCTCCCTGGGGGCTACCCGGAGGAGCACATGGACCGGCTGGCCCTCTCCCCCTTCATGGAGTCCCTCCGGGAGGCCCATCGTCGGGGGATACCCATATACGCCGAGTGCGGGGGCCTCATGGTCCTGGGACGGTCCATCCGGGACCACCTGGGCCGGTCCGCCCCAATGGCGGGGTTGCTGAAGTTGGACTTCGCCATGGGGAACCGGCTATCCCGGTTCGGGTACGTGACCGCCCGGTTTGACGCAGACTGCCTGGTTGGCCGCCGGGGGGAGCGGATCTTCGGACACGAGTTCCACTACTCGGAGCCCTACGGGGAGGAGGAGCCCCTGATGGAGGTCTCCAAGGCCTCCTCCGGGAGGGGGTGGAGGTGCGGCTACGGGGGGCGTGACCTCTTCGGCTCCTACGTCCACCTGGATCCCCTGGGTTGCCCCATGCCGTTCCGGCGCTTCCTGGACCGTTGCCTGGCCTCGAGGCCCCTTGAGGGGGGGCCAAGGGCCATCCCGGGGGCCTCTGCCCGCCGGGAGGGTAGGGCCCTGATGGTGATGGGGGCCACCAGCGACGCGGGGAAGAGCTTCCTGGTGACCGGCCTGTGCCGGCTGTTCGCCCGGCGGGGCCTCAGGGTGAACCCCTTCAAGGCCCAGAACATGGCCCTCAACGCCTACTCCACCCCCCGGGGGGAGCTGGGCACCGCCCAGGCGGTCCAGGCGGAGGCCGCCATGGTGGAGCCGGACCCGATCCATAACCCCATCCTGCTGAAGCCCCTGGGGGACTCGGTGAGCCAGGTTATTCTCAGGGGCCGGGTGTACGCGGAGGCCTCCGCCAGGGACTACCACCGGCACATGGCCAAGGACCTCTTCTTTGAGGCCGCCTCGGCCCTCCGGGAGCTCAAGGCCTCGTCGGATCTGGTGATAATGGAGGGGGCCGGGAGCCCGGCGGAGATGAACCTCTACGCCCAGGACCTGGTGAACGTAAGGATGGCTAAGTTTGCCCAGGCCCCTGGGATACTTGTGGCGGACATAGAGCGGGGCGGGGTCTTCGCCTCCCTGCTGGGCACCCTGCAGCTGATCCCCCGGTGTGATCGATCTGTGATTAGGGCGCTGGTGGTAAACCGCTTCCGGGGAGATCCCTCCCTCTTCGACCAGGGGGTGATCTTCCTTAAGGAGATGAGCCGCCTGCCGGTCCTGGGGGTGCTGCCCCTCAGGGAGGACCTGTCGATCCCCGCGGAGGACAGCCTGAACCGCCGGGACTTCGGCTCCGGGGAGGTCCGGGTGGCGGTGGTGGCCCTGCCCAGGATGTCCAACTTCACCGACTTTGACGCCCTGGGGGAGGACCGGTGCCGGGTCACCTTCGCCGGGCACCCGTCGGAGATCCGGGGGGCCCACCTGGTGGTGATACCTGGAACCAAGACCACCCTGGAAGACCTGCGCTGGCTGAAGGCCAGGGGGTTCCCCAGGGCCATATTAGAGGAGCTTGGAAGGGGAGCCCTGGTGTGGGGGATCTGCGGGGGCTACCAGATGCTGGGTTTGTCCATCTCGGACCCCCTTGGCGTCGAAGGGGGGGGTGAGGAGGCCGGGCTTGGGCTGCTGCCGGTGAGGACCGTGTTCGAGGGGAGTAAGGTCCTGGGCCCCGCCCGGGCCCGGGTCATGGGGGGACACTGGCTGGACCGGATAGCCGGTGCCTTCGTGGAGGGCTACGAGATCCACGCGGGGCGGACCATTCTGGAGGATGGGATGGCGCCGTTGATTTTGGATGGGGGTATCCCCGACGGGGCCTTTGGGATGGACGGACGGGTCTTTGGGGCTTACCTTCACGGGCTGGCGGACGATCCGCTGTTTAGGCGGGCCCTGCTTAACCACGTGAGGTCCCTGTGGGGGCTTGAGTCCCTCCGGGGGGAGGCCATGAGCGGCCGGGCCATGAGGGACCGGCGGTACGACCGGCTGGCGGACTTCCTGGAGGAGAGGCTGGATGTGGGGAAGATAGAGGAGATGGTGTTCGGTGGCCAAGCGTAGGCTGCCCCTGGCGGAGAGCCAGGGGAACTTGAACTCCCTGGGGGAGGCCCTGGCCAGGGCGGGGGTCTCCCTGCCAACCCCGTCGGGGGACCCCCCGGAGGGCCGCCCCTCGGCGGAGGTTCCTGCCCAGGGGCCCAAGGGGGCGGTGTTGTCCCTCCGGCGCAAGGGGCTAAAGGGTCACGTGGGGACCTGCGTGTCCCTCCGGGGCCTGTCGGAGGACCAGGTCCAGGAGCTGTGCCGGGACTTGAAGCGGTCCCTGGGGTGCGGTGCCCGGGTGGAGGAGGGGGAGATCCTGATCCAGGGGGACCACCGGGAGAGGCTGAGGGAGATGCTGTCCCGGAGGGGGTTCCGGGTGTCCGGGGGGTGATGGGGTTGTCCCATTGGGTGGAGTTCTTCAAGGTGGACGGCAACGGCAACGACTTCCTGTTCGTGGACGATCTGGATGGGCGGCTCAGCTCTAGGTTTGACCTGCCGGAGCTGGCGGTGAGGGCCTGCGGCCGGAGGACCTCCGTGGGGGCCGATGGGCTCCTGGTTATGGGGTGGGACCGGGGGGCCTACAGGATGAGGATCTTCAACGCCGACGGGTCCGAGGCGGACATGTGCGGCAACGGTGCCCGGTGCTTCGCCATGATGCTGAGATGGTTGGGGCTGGAGGACCCGGAGATGGAGTTCCTCACCAACGTGGGTCCCGTGAGGGCCCATGTGCACCGGGACTCCACCGTGTCGCTCCACATGGGGTTCAACCCCTTCGGTGAGGGGGCCCTGTTCCGGGTGTCGGAGCGGGTTGGGGAGGTGGAGGCGGAGATGTGGTACCTCCACGTGGGGGTGCCCCACCTGGTGCTCTGGGCGGACCGATGGGGCCTGAGTGAGGACGGTTTCCGGTCCCTGGGGGCCAGATATAGGCACGATCCCCGGTTCCCCCGGGGGACCAACGTAAACTTCGTGAGCCCCTCGGAGGGGGGGCTCACGTGCATCACCTATGAGAGGGGGGTGGAGGACCTGACCCTCTCCTGCGGGACCGGGGCCTGCGCGGTGGCCGCCTCAGCGGTCATGAGGGGTATGGGGTCCCCGGTGAGGGTGGAGAGCCCGGGGGGCTACAACCTGGTTGAGGTGGGGCTGGAGGACCTGGGGGCCAGGTACCGGCTAAGGGGGCCCGTGCGGGTGTCCGCCCGGGGGGTCCTGTACGTGGGCTAGATGTTGCCGGTGAGGAGGCGCCGCAGGTCCTCCACGTGGTCCACCTGGCAGAGGAAGAGGAGCTCGTCACCCCCCTGGAGAACGAAGTCCGCCGGGGGGTTGTAGACCACCTTGCCCTTCCGGTCCACCGCCAGGGCCAGCATGTTGAAGTTGCGCCGCATGTTTGCCTGGGCCAGGGAGAGCCCCGCCACCAGGGGGTTGATCACCTTGTTGGCCCCCGCCCGGTAGAGGGCGTTGGAGGACTGGGGGTCGTTGGCCCTGGCGATTATCTTGAGGTTCATGTTGAGGGCCCGGGCGCAGAGGACCACGTAGACGTTGTCCGGGTCGCTGCTCAGGGTGGCGATGAGCCCCCGGGCCCGGGTGATGCCCGCCTCCTCCAGTGCCCGCTCCTCGGTGGCGTTCCGGTTGACCACCAGCCACCCCCTCTCCACCCCCGACACCATGGCCTGCTCCCCCCGCTCGATGGCCACGAAGGGGACCCCCTCGGAGGCGAAGGTCTCGGCGATCTGGGTCCCGACCCGGCCGAGGCCGCAGATGATCCAGTGATCCCTTATGGTGTTCAGCATCCTGTCGCGCCTCCTCCCGAGCATGGTGAGGATCCGGTCCTCCACGAAGTAGCGGGTTATCTCCCCTATGGAGTAGGCCATGACGCCGAAGCCCACTATTATCAGCAACACCAGGATGACCTTGCCCCGGTCCGTCAGGTTTGGCGGCGCCTCGAACCCCACGGTGGCCAGGGTGGTTACCGTGTAGAAGAAGGAGTCCACCCAGGAGAGGCCCATGTCCATCCGCATCTCCAGGACCCCAACGGTGATCAGGGAGGCGAGGATGAGGGCTATGACCGCCACCCGCCTGGCGCCGGAGCACTTGTTCTGCACTTCCTCCCCTCCCCTTTATCCCCCGATTACAATAGAATAGGTTCAAGGCGTTCTCTGCGGGGGGATATGATTGTCAATTTTCAAGGTGGTAACCTTCAATGTCAACTCGATAAAGGCCCGGGTCCCCATAGTGGAGGCCCTTCTGGACCGGGAAGGGCCTGATGTGCTTTGCCTTCAGGAGACCAAGACGGTGGACCGGGAGTTCCCCCGGGAGATCTTCGAGGCCAGGGGCTACCGGGTCCTCGTGAGGGGCATGAAGGCCTACAACGGGGTGGCGGCGGCGATCCGGGGGGAGGAGCTGGAGTCCTTCGCGGGTTTCCCCTCCGGGGAGGAGATGGACCCCTACAGGCTACTTGGGGTGAGGCTTGATGGGATGTGGCTCGTTAACTGCTACGTGCCCCAGGGGAAGGAGATAGACCATCCGGACTACGCCTACAAGCTGAGGTTCCTGTCCCGGCTGGCGGAGCTGGTGCGGGAGCTCGAGGGGGACGGGGAGGTGCTGCTGGTGGGGGATCTGAACGTGGCTCCCACCGAGGCGGACGTGACCAACCCGAAGAACAAGGCGGATCACGTGTGTTTTCACCGGGACGTGAGGGAGGCCTTCGAGGGGCTCCTGGGGGCGGGGCTGGTGGACGTGTTCCGCCGGCACCGGCCCGGGGAGGGGGAGTTCTCCTTTTGGGACTACCGGGTGAAGGGTGCCCTGGAGCGGAACATAGGCTGGAGGATAGATCACATCCTGGCCACCCGGGGCCTGGCGGACCGTTCGGTGGACTCGGCGGTGCTGAGGGATTACCGGGCGATGGAGCGCCCGTCGGATCACGGGCCAGTCATGGGGGTGTTCGAGCTTTGATGGCGGTGGCGTCCCTCAGGGGGACAGTGGGGGAGTGGATACAGGGGTGGATCCTGCCGGACGGGGAGGCGCTGGTGAGCCTCACGGTGGAGTGGCGGGGCAGCGTAAGGGCCTTTCGCGGGGGAGGCAGGAGTCGCCTGGCGCCCAAGGCCCACCGGGCGCTGATGCTGGCCCGGGAGGCCTTCGGGGTGGATGACGCCTCGGTGGAGGTGGAGAACCCCCTTCGTCCCGCCCTGGGACTTGGGACCTCCACCATGGACGTGGGGGGGGTCATAGCCTCCTGCGGGGCCCTTGGGGGCCGGGAGGTGTCGGAGGAGGAGCTTTTCAGGATGTGCTGTTCGGTGGAGCCCTCGGACGGCACCATGTTCCGCGGCCTGGCGCTGGTGGACCACATAAACGGCAGGCTCATCGAGCGCTTGCCGGAGCCGCCGGAGATGTGGCTGGCGGCGCTTCTGCCCTACCGGACATTGGACACCGAGGCTTACCGGCGGGACCGGGGGCTACTCAAGGCGGTGAGGGACAGGGCACAGCGGCACGCCAAGGCCTACCAGGTGTTCAAGCGGGGTCTCCTGGAGGGGAACTCCAGGAAGGTGGCGGCGGCGGCCACCATGTCGTCCATAATCCAGCAGGCCATAATGCCTCGGGAGGAGTGGCCCCTGTTGCTCTCCGCCTGCAGGGAGAGGAAGGGAATAGGTATAGCGGTGGCCCACTCGGGCACCGCCAGCGGGGTGATATTCAAGGATCCCGTCTCCGCCGAGGCTTGCCGGGAGTTCATCGCCTCCCGGTGGGACCTGGGGGAGGTGAGGGTGGTTCGGGCCTGCGGAGGGGGGGGTGACGTGGATGTACGAGGGTGATGTGAGGTTAGATAGGGTTCACCTTCTGGTTGCGATCCTTTTGACCTGGGTAACACTGGGGTTATATCCCGCTTATTGGATCTACTCGAGGCGCGGCGCATTCAACGCCATGGGGCCTCGGCGAGTGGACGACCTCCTTGGAATAGCTCCCCTTGGGATGGCGATCCTGTCGCTGGTGTTTGCAGTTCTTGGTAGAAGCGCTGACTTGGCAACGGGTGTCCTCGATGGCCTGATGTCCCTGGTTGGCGGGGTGATCATGATAGTGGTTTCCTTCCGGTTCCGGGAGAACCTGAGGTCTTGGGTGAGGGAGAGGGAGAGGAGCCCATTGGCGGCGGACTCGGTGGCGAAGTCGGGTTTGATGACCTTCCTCTTCGGGCCTCTGTATATTCAGTATCATATTAATCGGTTGAAGGACGCGGGGCTGCTCTAGGGCTGTTCCTGGTTGCGAAGGAAGGGGGGCTTGTGCCCCCCTTCTTGATTCGTTCATTCCGTCTCCAATGGTATGGTGTTTGATGAGGGGGCCTCTCTGCGGATGTGCTTGAGGAGCAGGTGGGCGGAGACGAAGCCTATGGCCGCCAGGGCGATGAGGGAGAGGAATATGAGCCGGTATCCCTGGATGCCCGGGTAGCGGTCCAGCAGGTTTCCGAAGTAGCTGTAGATGAAGGTGTCCGGCAGGTACCCCACCAGGCTTATGGCCCCGTAGGCGGCGCCGGCCAGGTGGTTGGGGATCCTTATCTCGTCCACCGGGGCGAAGTAGACCCCCTTGACGGCGAAGACGCAGAAGGATGCGGAGAGGGTGGTGACCAGCATCAGGGCCAGCAGCTTGGGGGAGCCGGGGATGAGGTAGAGGCAGCCCACCAGGGCAGCGATGGCCACGAAGCCCATCCGGATCAGCCGGGTGGCGGATCCGATCCGGTCCGCCAGGATGCCCCCCACGGGTCCGCCCCCAAGGCGTAGCCCGTAGGTCCTTATGATGGCGATGAAGGCCCCCATGGAGACCGACATCTTGAAGACGTCGGTGAGGTAGGGGGTGATGTAGGTTAGCCCCGCGCCGATGCTGTAGCCGGCGAAGATTATCATGGCCGCCAGCCAGATGGCGGGCATCCTGAGCACGTCGCCGATGCCGTCGAACAGGGACTTGGCTCCCTCCGCCACCTCCCCCTTCTTCTCCTCCAGGAGGAAGTAGACCACCACTCCCAGGGCGATCATGGTGACCGAGTAGAAGATGATGGCCCCCTTGAGGCCCAGCAGGGTGGCACCGAAGGCCTTGAAGACGAATAGGGCCCCGAAGGCGCTTAGGGTGGCGGAGAGGCCCCGACCGAAGTCCAAGAAGCCGAAGAGGCGCCCCTGCTCGGAACTGTCGCCCAGCATCTTGACGCTCTTGAGCATGGTGGGCCAGAAGGTGAAGACGGTGGTGAAGGCCCAGATGACGTGGATGGCCAGCGCCATGTGGTAGCCCGGGAAGGTGGAGTAGTAGAGCCCCGTGAGGCCGGTGGCTATGAGGGAGAAGGGGACCAGCTTTTTGTAGGGGAGCCGGTCCGCCAGGATGCCCCCCGGCAAGTATAGGAACAGGTTGGCGATCCCGTAGACGGTCATCAGGTTGCCTATCTGGGTGTTGTTTATCTGGAGCGCATTCTGGAGGGGAATGTAGAACTGTTCCCGCAGGTACGGGAGCTGGTAGATTATGCCGCCGGAGAATGCCAGACAGAAGAGGGTTATATACTTCTTGACGTTTCGGTTCATGGGCTTACCTCCTGAGGTATGAGATGATCAAACGAAAAGGTCCGGTCTGTCGGAGAAGATGCCGCTGACCCCCATGGATTCCAGCTCCCGGGCGGTTTGGGGGTCGTTAACCGTGTAGGAGAGCACCTCCAGTCCCATGTCCAGGTAGGTCTTCACGTCCTCCCGGTCCACCAGCTCGAAGGCGGGGTGCAGGCTGTAGACCGGGAAGCCCAGCCCCTCCAGGTAGGATCTTGGGTTGACCGGGTAGTGGTAGGTGAGGAGGCCTATCCGTATCTCCGGTAGCAGTTCCTTGATGGTCTTGAGGCCCCGGTGATCGAAGGAGGACACGATGATGTGGTGGTGTTGTCCGAAGTGGCGGATCACCTTGGCCACCTCCTCCTCCAGGCCCCTGCGGCGGTAGGCGATCTGTTTGAGCTCCACGTTGAGGAGCCTGTCGGTGGGCACCGTCTGGAGCACCTCCATGAGGGTTGGTATCCGTTCCCCCTTGAAGGAGGGGTGGAATTTGGCGCCGAAGTCCAGCCGGCGTAGCTCCTCCAGGGTCAGCTGGTCCACCTCTCCGGATCCGTCGGAGGTCCTGTCCACGGTGAAGTCGTGGATCACCACCACCTGTCGGTCCTTGGTGAGCTGCACGTCGATCTCGATGCCGTGGACGTTCAGCTCCAGGCCGCGCCTTATGGCCTCCAGGGTGTTTTCCGGTGCCAGTCCCGCGGCGCCCCGATGTCCTATGATCTTCAAACCTCTCACTCCCCTCTCCCTTGATTTGTCCCCCAGATACTAAAAAAGCCCGCACGGCCCCATGGGGCCCGCGGGTCTCTGATCTCTAGCGGGACGAATGCCAAATGATATTAGCTTAATTTAAGAGAAAGGTCAATCGGGGGTGGGTTCGGGTTTCTATATTAATTTTATTTTTGTACCCGTGACATGGTGGTATTAGAGACTAGAAACCATAGCGTAATATTGAGCACCTGTTGACTTTTTTGACGAGTCTGGATTATGCTGATCGGCAAGGTCTGTAGCCCTCTGTAGGTGTTTCTGTTCAGCCTTTGTCCGTTGTCAAGCTCTGACCAGCCGCGATGCAAGGGAAGCCGATGGGATTTCGGCGCGGGGCCGCCACTGTGATCCGGACCAAGCCGCATTGGAGCCACTGGGTTATCCCGGGAAGGCGCGGCGGGGGATGATGGTAAGCCAGGAGACCTATCGCGGCGGTGGTAGCTGGGTGCCCGCGGACGCCGGGGACCAGCGCGCTTGGGGCGTTGCCCCTGATGTGGCGCGCCGGGCCCCGGCGGTTCTTTTAGGCTCCCCACCGGGGCCCTCTCACTACACCCAAAGCGGAGGTGATGGAGAGGTGAGGCTAAAGACGAGGCTCTTCGGCCGGGTATACCAGTTCAAGAGCGTCAAGGAGGTCCTGGCCAAGGCGAACGAGGAGAAGTCCGGGGACAGGCTGGCGGGCATAGCGGCCCAGTCCATGGAGGAACGGGTGGCGGCCAAGCACGTTTTGGCCAACCTCACCGTGGCGGACCTGAGGAACAACCCGGTGGTCCCCTACGAGGAGGACGAGGTCACCCGGATAATCCAGGACGACGTGAACGAGAGGATCTACCAGGAGGTGGCGGGCTGGACCATCGGGGAGCTAAGGGAGTGGATCCTGTCCGACCAGGTCACCGGGGAGGACATAAAGCGGGTCAGCCGGGGACTCACCAGCGAGGTGGTGGCCGGGGTGGCCAAGCTGATGAGCAACATGGACCTCATCTACGGGGCCAGCAAGATCCGGATCAGCGCCCACTGTAACACCACCATAGGCCTTCCGGGGACCCTTGCCTCCCGGCTGCAACCCAACCACCCCACCGACGACGTGGAGGGCATAAGGGCCTCCATCCTGGAGGGGCTATCCTACGGGGTGGGGGACGCGGTCATAGGCCTTAACCCGGTGGACGACACGGTGGAGAACGTCAAGAAGATCCTCCACAGCTTCCAGGAGCTCAAGGAGCGCTACCAGATCCCCACCCAGATATGCGTCCTGGCCCACGTGACCACCCAGATGGAGGCGGTCCGCCAGGGGGCCCCCACGGACCTTTTCTTCCAGAGCATCGCCGGATCCCAGAAGGGCAACGAGGCCTTCGGCATATCGGGCACCATGCTGGCGGAGGCCATGGAGCTGGCGGCCCGGCAGGGCACATCAACGGGCCCCAACTTCATGTATTTCGAGACGGGCCAGGGGTCCGAGCTCTCCTCCGACGCCCACTTCGACGCGGACCAGGTCACCATGGAGGCCCGGTGCTACGGCTTCGCCAAGCGCTTCAAGCCCTTCCTGGTGAACACCGTGGTGGGCTTCATCGGCCCCGAGTACCTCTACGACAGCAGACAGGTGATCCGGGCGGGGCTGGAGGACCACTTCATGGGGAAGCTGACCGGGATACCCATGGGGTGCGACGCCTGCTACACCAACCACATGAAGGCGGACCAGAACGACATCGAGAACCTGGCGGTGCTGCTCACCGCCGCGGGGTGCAACTACTTCATGGGGATACCCCACGGGGACGACGTGATGCTCAACTACCAGTGCACCGGCTACCATGACACCGCCGCGTTGAGGCAGCTCCTCAAGGTCCGGCCCATAGGGGAGTTCGAGTGCTGGCTTGAGAAGTGGGGGATTCTGGAGAACGGGGTGCTGACCCAGCGAGCCGGGGACGCCTCCATCTTCTGCTGACAGGAGGGGTGATCGATGGTCAAGGAACAGGATCTCAAGCAGCTGGTGATGGAGATACTGAGCGAGATGTCCCAGGGGGCGGAGCCCAGCCCGATCCCGCCGTCAACCCCGCCTCAGGGGGCCCAGGAGGCCCCGGCGGACCAGGATGGGGAGCTGCCAGACCTCACCCAGGTGGACATAAGGACCCAGTGCCTGGTCCCGTCCCCCAAGGACCCGGCGGCGCTCATGGCTATGAAGGCCAAGACCCCCGCCAGGATAGGGGTATGGCGGGCGGGGCCCCGGTACAAGACCGAGACCCTCCTCCGGTTCAGGGCGGATCACGCCGCCGCCCAAGATGCGGTCTTCAGCGAGGTCTCCGATGAGTTCCTCGCCAAGAACGACCTCCAGGTGGTCAAGACCGAGTGCGCCGACAAGGACCAGTTCCTCACCCGACCGGACCTTGGCCGCCGGTTCTCCCCCGAGGCTACGGAGACCATAAAGCGCCTGGTGGGATCGCCCCCCAAGGTGCTGGTCTACATCTCCGACGGGCTCAGCACCACCGCGGTGGAGACCAACGCCATAGACACCTTCAAGGCCATGGCCCAGGCGCTGGACCGACAGGGCATAAAGTTGCCCAAGCCCTTCTTCGTAAAGTACGGCCGGGTGCCCGCCATGGACGTGATCTCCCAGGTGACCGGGGCGGAGGTGGTCTGCGTCCTCATCGGCGAACGCCCCGGGCTGGTTACCGCGGAGAGCATGTCCGCCTACATCACCTACAAGGGCACCGTGGGGATGCCGGAGGCGAAGCGCACCGTGGTCTCCAACATCCACTCCGGCGGCACCCCTGCGGTGGAGGCGGGGGGATACGTGGCGGAGATCATAAAGCTCATGCTGGAGAAGCGGGCCAGCGGAATAGACCTAAAGCTTTAGCCGCTTTGTAATTAAGGGGGGAAGGCAAATGAAGGGAGATCCTTTGAAGGCTAGGCTTCTGAGCGTGAAGATAATCCCCAACGTGAACCCCGACATGGCCAAGGCCCTGGGCCTGAGGCCCGATCAGAGGAGCCTGGGGATGGTGACCGCCGACAGCGACGACGTGACCTACACGGCGCTGGACGAGGCCACCAAGAAGGCGGACGTGGAGGTGGTCTACGCCAAGTCCTTCTACGGTGGGGCCGCCAACGCCAACACCAAGCTGGCGGGGGAGATCATAGGCATCATAGCGGGCCCGAACCCCGCGGAGGTGAGAAGCGGCCTCAACGCCATAGCGGACGTGATAGAGAACGAGGCATGGTTTGTATCCGCTAACGACGATGACACAATACCCTACTACGCCCACTGCATATCCAGGACCGGTAGCTACCTGTCCAAGGTGGCGGGCATAAAGGAGGGGGAGGCCCTGGCGTACCTGATCGCCCCCCCGCTGGAGGCCATGTACGCCCTTGACGCGGCACTCAAGGCGGCGGATGTGCGGCTGGCTGCCTTCTACGGCCCCCCGTCGGAGACCAATTTCGGCGGAGGCCTCCTCACCGGATCCCAGTCGGCCTGTAAGGCCGCCTGTGACGCCTTCGCCCAGGCGGTGATCTTCGTGGCCGAGAACCCCCTGCTCTTCTAGCCCCCTGAGGGAGGCGGGCAGAGGTGGAGGGGCGCTCGACGGGCAGGGCCCTGGGCATTCTGGAGGTGAGGGGCATGCTGGGGGCGGTGGAGGCGGCGGACTCGGCCCTGAAGGGGGCGTCGGTCGCCCTGGTGGACCTGGTGAAGGTCAAGGGGGGGATCGTCACCGTCCTGCTCTCCGGGGACGTGGGTTCCGTCCGGGCGGCGGTGGATGTGGCGGTGGCCTCCCTGGGACGCCTGGGGATACCGGTGACGTCCCACGTGATAGCCAGGCCCGCACCGGAGGTGCACCAGATGCTGGGCCACCAGGGGGAGCCGGAGGGGAAGGCCTGTGTCCCCCCCGATGAGGAGCCGAAGGAGTCCCCGGCGGGCACCGGGGGGGATGTGCCGGACCTGGAGTCCATGACGGTGGCCCAGCTGAGGCGTCTGGCCAGGTCCCTGCCGGTTCAGATGGACCGGGGGCGGATAAAGTTCGCCTCCAAGGGGGAGCTGATAAGACAGATAAGGGCCCTCTACCGGGGCCCGGGGGGAGGTGAGCGCCAGTGCAGGTGAGAGACCGGGACCTTCTGTCCCGACAGGAGGCCAGGGACCTCATATCCGCCGCCAGGGCGGCCCAGCGGGAGCTGGCCCGGATGGACCAGGAGCAGATAGACCGCCTGGTCCGGGCCCTGGCCAACGCTGCCATGGAGGAGGCGGACCGGCTGGGCAGGATGGCCCACGAGGAGACCGGCTACGGGAAGCCGGAGGACAAGGCCCTCAAGAACCGGTTCGCCGCCCTGGGGGTCTACGAGGCCATAAAGGACATGAGGACCGTGGGGATCATAGGGGAGGACCCGAAACGGCGGGTCATCGAGGTGGCAGTCCCGGTGGGGGTCATAGCGGCCCTCATACCCTCCACGAACCCCACGTCTACCACCATATTCAAGGCCATGATAGCCCTCAAGTCCGCCAACGGGATCGTGTTCTCCCCGCATCCCAGCGCCAAGGGGTGCATCATGGAGACCGTGAGGATCCTCTCCCGGGCGGTGGAGGAGGCGGGGGGGCCCAAGGGGATCTTCGGTTGCATGTCGGTCCTGTCCCCCGAGGGGACCCAGGAGCTGATGAGGTCCGATCAGGTGTCCCTGATCCTGGCCACCGGCGGCTCCGCCATGGTGAAGGCCGCCTACAGCTCCGGAACCCCCGCCATAGGGGTGGGGCCCGGCAACACCCCCGCCTTCATCGATAGGACCGCCCACGTGCCCCAGGCGGTGTCCAGGATCGTGGCCAGCAAGACCTTTGACTACAGCACCATCTGCGCCTCCGAGCAGTCGGTGGTGGTGGACCGCAAGGTGGAGGCCCAGGTCCGGGAGGAGTTCGTAAGACAAGGGGGCTACTTCCTGCCCCCGGAGGACGCGGAGAGGGTGGCCAGGACCATCTTCCTACCCTCGGGGCTCATGAACCCCCGCACGGTGGGCCGAAGCCCCAGGCACATAGCGGAGATGGCGGGCATATCCATCCCGGAGGGCACCAGGCTCCTGCTGGCCGAGGGTGGCGGGGTGGGTAAGGAGTACCCCTTCTCCCAGGAGAAGCTCTGTCCCGTGCTGGCCTTCTACGCCGAGGACGGCTGGGAGCCCTGTTGCGAGCTGTGCATCCGCCTCCTGGACTTCGAGGGGGCGGGGCACACCCTGGCCATCCACTCCAACGACATGGAGGTGATCCGTCAGTTCGGGCTCAAGAAGCCCGTGTCCCGGGTGATAGTGAACGCCGGGTCCGCCCTGGGGGCCGTGGGTGCCACCACTAACCTGCTCCCCTCCATGACGCTGGGTTGCGGGGCGGCGGGACACAATGCCACGTCGGACAACGTGGGACCCCTCCACCTGATCAACGTGAGGCGGGTGGCCTGGGGGGTCCGGGAGATCGAGGACCTGTCGGCCCCAGGACCCCGGGAGCCCGGGGGAAGGGACCTGGACCGGCTGGTGGACCGGATAACCGAGGAGATCTTGAGGCGGCTTCAGGCCTAGCCGGGGCGGCGGGGCCGTCCTGTAGGTAGACCACTGCGACGAGGAGGTAGGGGACATGAACAACAACATGCAGGCTCTGGGAATGATCGAGACCAAGGGTTTAGTGGGGGCCATCGAGGCGGCGGACGCCATGGTCAAGGCCGCCAACGTGACGCTGATAGGCAAGGTCCTGGTGGGCGGTGGGCTGGTTACCGTGATGGTGCGGGGCGACGTGGGGGCGGTGAAGGCCGCCACCGACGCGGGGGCCGCAGCGGCCAGCAAGGTGGGGGAGCTCATATCGGTCCACGTGATCCCCAGGCCCCACTCGGAGGTGGAGTTCATCCTCCCCAAGCTATCCCCCTCGGAGGGGGCCTGAGCGGCGGGTAGGTGAGACCCATGGGGTCCCGTGATACGGGGGAGCTGGCGGACCGGGTGCTGGAGGTCCTGAGGGAGCGGTTCACGTTCCCGGTGGAGGCCTCGGGGCGTCACGTGCACCTCTCGGGTCCCCACGTGGCGGCCCTCTTCGGGGAGGGTCACGTGCTCTCCCCCGCACGGCCCCTATCCCAGCCGGGCCAGTTCCTGTGTGAGGAGCGGGTCACCCTGGTGGGGCCCAAGGGGGAGATCCGTAACGTGGCGGTCCTGGGGCCCGAGAGGGGAAGGACCCAGGTGGAGGTGTCCCTGACCGATGGGGCGGCCCTGGGGATCCAGGTGCCGGTCCGGGAGTCGGGACAGGTGGAGGGCACCCCGGGGGTCCTGCTGGTGGGCCCCCGGGGGGAGGTGCAGCTGGAGGAGGGCCTCATCGCCGCCCTGAGGCATATCCACATGGACCCCCTGGACGCGGCCCTGCTGCAGGTGCGGGACGGGCAGACGGTCAGCGTCCGGGTGGAGGGGGACAGACCGGTGATCTTCGAGCAGGTGCTGGTCCGGGTGTCCCCCAAGTTCCAGCTGGCCATGCACATCGACTACGACGAAGCCAACGCCTGCGGCTATCGCATGGGCGTGAGGGGGAGGTTGGTGCCATGACGGGTCCATTGGGGGTCATGTCCCCGGAGGCCCTCCTGGAGGAGGCGTTCCGGACCGGGGATGAGACCCGGCGGGACTGGGAGGGCCCCCTTCGAGTGGGGGTGGACCTGGGCACCGCATCGGTGGTGCTCACCGTGGTGGACCGGTGGGGGCGGCCGGTGGCCTTCGAGATGGAGGAGGCCTCGGTGGTCCGGGACGGCCTGGTGGTGGACTTCGCCGGTGCCTCCGCCATAGTTAGGCGCCTCAAGGGTCGGCTGGAGGGGCGCATAGGGGAGGAGCTTGTGGCCTCCGCCATAGCCCTGCCCCCCGGCACCTCCGAGCGGGACGGGGCCGCCCACCGGTACGTGGTGGAGGGCTCCGGGCTGGAGGTGTTGGCGGTGATGGACGAGCCCACCGCGGCCAACCACGTCCTGGGGGTCAGCGACGGGGCGGTGGTGGACATAGGGGGCGGCACCACCGGGATAGCCGCATTCCGGGACGGACGGGTGGTCCGGGTCCACGACGAGCCCACCGGGGGGGTCCACGTGTCGCTGGTCATAGCGGGAAATAGGGGGATCCCCCTGGAGGAGGCGGAGGCCCTGAAACGGGACCCCGCCATGCAGGGGGAGTTGCTGGGGGTGGTGAAGCCGGTCTTCCAGAAGATGGGGGCCATCGTCCGGCGCTCCATTCAGGGGCTTCCAATGGAGAGGCTGTATCTGGTGGGGGGCACCTGCGCCTTCGGGGGGATAGACCGGGTCCTTGGGGCGGAGGTGGGGATCCAGGCCTCCATACCCCCCCATCCGTTCCTGGTGACCCCCCTGGGCATAGCCCTGGGCTGTCCCGTCCGTTTGGATTGGAAGGGGTGAGGTGAATGGATCGGTCCCAGCTGGTGGACCTGGTGGTCAAGGAGCTCATGCGGCGGCTGGGCCCGGAGCTCTCCTCCTCTGGGGGGGACGTGCTGGTGGCCGGGGAGGTTTCGGACCTGCCGGATGGCTACCGTAGGTCCCTGTCCCTGGTGCCATGCTCTGATTGCGTATCTCCCGGAGGGTTCTTGGCGGTGCTGGTGCCCCGGCTGTCCATGGGGCAACTGGTGATGGCCTCCCTAGGGGTGCCCCAGGACCCGGTGACGTCCCTGATCCTGGACGGGCTGGTCTCGGGGGTGCCGGTGATGGTGACCCGGGAGGCGCTGGGCTGGATGGGGGGCCTTCGCCCCGGATCTCCCCTTGCGAACCACTACCGGGCCTGCCTGGACCGGCTCATGTCCTTCGGTGTACGGGTGGTGGGCGGTCCCGAGGAGGTGGCGACTCCGGGGGAGTGTAGGGTGGCTCCGGCGGAGCCGATGGAGGCCCGTTCCCCCCAGGGATCCGGTGATGTGCTGGACCTCCGGGGGATCCGGGTGGTCTCCGAGCGGGATTTGAAGGATCGGCTGACCGAGGGGGTCCGGTGCATCCTGGTGGATCCCCGGGCCATAGTTACCCCCCTGTGCGGTGACCTTTTGAGGACCAGGGGAGTGGAGTTGCGTAGGGGGGACGGGGTTTGATCATAGCCAAGGTGATAGGCAACGTGTGGGCCACCAAGAAGGACGATAGCCTCAACGGGCTCAAGTTCTTCGTGGTCCTTCCCTGCAAGGGGGAGGCGAGCCAGAGCTTCGTGGCGGTGGATGCGGCGGGGGCCGGCATAGGGGACCACGTGCTGGTGTCCCAGGGCAGCTCCGCCCGGGTTCTCTTCAGGGACGGGACGGTGCCGGTGGACGCGGTGATAGTGGGGATCATCGACTCGGTGGAGGTGGACGAGTCCCTGCTGGGCTAGCGGGTGCCGGGGCCTATGGGATCGATCGGAGGTGAGGTCCGTATGGGTATAAACGACGTGATCCTTTACGTTATGACCGGGTTCATGGTGATAGGGGCGGTGGACAGGGCGTTCTTCGGCAACCGCTGGGGCTTCGGTGAGAAGTTCGAGGAGGGCTTCATGGCCATGGGCTCCCTGATGCTGGCCATGGGTGGAGTCATAACCATAGCCCCCCTGCTGGCGGAGCTACTCAAGCCGGTCATAGTCCCCCTCTACACCATGGTGGGGGCGGATCCCTCCATGTTCGCCACCACCCTTCTGGCCTGTGACATGGGTGGTTACCCCTTGGCCATGAAGATGGCCATAAACCCCACGGTTGGCAAGTTCGCGGGGATAATCCTGGGATCCATGATGGGGCCCACCATAGTCTTCTCCATCCCGGTGGCGCTGGGGATCATAGAGAAGAAGGACCATCCCGCCCTGGCCAAGGGGATCCTCATAGGGATGATCACCATCCCCCTGGGGTGCTTCGCCGGGGGGCTACTGATGCTCAATGGGGAGTTCCCCTTCATGGTGATGCTCATCAACCTGGTGCCGGTGGTGGTCTTCTCCGTCCTGATAGTGCTGGGGCTCAAGATGATCCCCGAGACCATGATCCGGGGGTTCATCCTCTTCGGCAAGGGGGTTGTGTCGGTGATCACCATAGGGCTGGCCATGGGCATAATCGAGGCCCTCTCCCCCTTCCGGTTCTTCCCCGAGGGGTCCCCAATGGCGCTGACCCCCCTTACGGAGTCCTATGCGGTCATGGGGGCCATCGCCATAGTCCTGGCGGGCGCTTTCCCCATGGTGTCCTTCATAACCAAGGTCTTCAATAAGCCCCTCATGGCCTTCGGCAAGAGGCTGGGGATGAACGACGTGTCCGCCGCGGGTATGGTGGCCACCTTGGCCAACAACATCCCCATGTTCACCATGATGAAGGACATGGACGAGCGGGGCAAGGTGATAAACGTGGCCTTCGCGGTCAGCGCCGCCTTCGTCTTTGGCGATCACCTGGGCTTCACCGCCGGGGTGGAGCGGGGGCTGATCCTGGCCATGATAGTGGGCAAGTTGGTTGGGGGGATCACTGCGGTGATCCTGGCCTGCAAGTTCACCCCGGCCAATGGCCAGGCCAAGTAGGTGGGATTCGAGCCCTTTGGGCGGGGGCCTGAGGGTCCCCGCCGGCTCCCCTTGGGGGGGCTGGATCTACAGGAGCTTCATCCCCAGGCCCTGGAGCCTGGAGGGGAAGCCCGCGGAGGGGGTGTGTCCTTTGAACCGGGAAGAGCTTAAGGGAATGATCAGGGAGGTACTTCTGGACATACTGAAGGACCAGGGGGTGGAGGGGTCGTCGGTACCCAAGGTCCGGGACCCCAGCGGGGTGCTGGCGGTCAGGGCCGGGGAGGTCCGGCCCGAGAGGTTCGACACCGGCAAGCCCTCGGACCGGGTCTACCTCAAGGACATCCTCTCCCTGGAGGAGAGCCCCCGGCTGGGGTGCGGGGTGATGGAGATGGAGAGGAGCACCTTCAAGTGGACCCTCCGGTACGACGAGGTGGACTACGTGATAGACGGGACCCTGGAGATAGTGGTGGACGGCCGGCGGGTGGTGGGGCACAAGGGGGACGTGATCTTCATCCCCGCCAACTCCACCATCCACTTCAGCACCCCGGACTTCGTCCGGTTCCTCTACGTGACCTATCCCGCCGACTGGGCATCCCAGTGACGGGGGTGATCCCATGAAGCTGGTGACCGAGCAGGACCTGAGGGCCCAGATAGGGGGTAAGGAGGTGGACCGGTACGTGGTGGACCGGGACACCATAGTTACCCCGTCGGCCCGGCAGTACCTGTCGGATAGGCGGATCCAGCTGGTGGTGGAGAGCCCCAAGGTGGACCTCCCCGCCGGGGAGGAAGAGGGGCCCCGGGAGGTCCTCCGGGCTGCCCTTCCTGCCCCCTTTGTTGGCCCCGACGGGGGGGCCTTCCGGGAGAAGCCGGAGCACATGACCCACCTAAAGGGGAACCGGCTGGTCCCCAAGGGGCATCCGGTGATCGCATTCCGGGGCAAGCTGGACACCCTGCAGGCCCGGATAGTGGCCCTGCAGGCCCGGGCAGCGGAGGTGGGCCGGGAGGACCTGGCGGAGGAGCTGGAGGACTTCCTTGGCCTGGTGAGGGGGCTGGTGAGCGCGGAGGTGATGGGCTCGCCGGTGGAGGAGATCCCCCTCATGGGGATGGAGTGGGATCAGATAAGGCGCATGTCCCACAACCCCCGGAAGCACTTTGGAATTGGGCACATAAGGGCCCACTACTCCATGGGGTCCATATGCGCGGAGCTGAACCTGCTCAGGGCCTTAGCCCGGGAGGCGGAGCTGGCGGCCTTCAAGGCCTTCAACCGGGAGGAGGGACCGAGCCGGCCGGACGTGATAAGGGCACTCAACCGGCTCAGCAGTGCCTTCTACGTGATGATGTACCGGAACCTTCCCAAGGGGTACGATAAGGAGTACTGATTTTTCAGGGGGGTGTGACATGGGGGAGGTGCTCACCAGCGTTGGCATAGACATAGGCACCACCACAACCCAGCTTATCTTCAGCCAGCTGGTGCTGGACGACCGGGCCGCCATGTCCTCCGCACCCAGCGTGTCGGTGGTGGAGAAGCGGGTGATCTACCGGAGCCGGATCCACTTCACCCCCCTTCTGTCCCCCACGGAGATAGACGCCCGGGCGGTGAGGCGCCTGGTGGAGGAGGAGTACCGGCTGGCGGGGGTGGATCCCCGGGAGGTGAACGCTGGGGCGGTGATAATAACCGGTGACACCGCCCGGAAGGAGAACGCCCAGGCGGTCCTGGAGAGCGTGGAGGGCATGGCGGGGGACTTCGTGGTGGCCACCGCCGGTTCAGACCTGGAGGCCATCCTGGCCGGCAAGGGGTCGGGGGCGGAGGCCCTCTCCAGGCGGGAGGGCTCCACGGTGGCCAACCTGGACGTGGGTGGCGGGACCACCAACGTGGCGGTCTTCCGGGAGGGGCACGTGGTGGATACCTCGTGCCTCAACGTGGGGGGACGGCTCGTCCGCCTCTCCCAGGATGGCACGGTGGAGCATGTGTCGGACCTGATATCCCCGGTGCTGGATCACCTGGGGCTCCGGATCCGGGCGGGGGATCGGCTGGAGCCTAAGGTGGCGGAGTCCATCTGCGGACGGATGGCTTCCCTGTGCGATGAGCTCCTGGGGCTGGTCCCCAGGACATCCCTGCTGGATCGGATGCTGACGTCCCACGACCTGAAGGACCCCCGCAGGGAGCTGGACCGGATAACCATATCCGGTGGGGTGGGGGACTGCATCCACCAGGGGGTGTGGGACGATCCCTATCGGTACGGGGACCTGGGGGTCCTTCTGGCCCGGGCCATGATGGGCACCCGGATGTTCGCCCTGGGTAAGGTGGTCCCCCCGGAGGAGACCATAAGGGCCACGGTGGTGGGGGCCGGGAGCCACTCCATGGAGCTGAGCGGCAGCACCATAGGGTTCAGCCACGATGGGGTCTTTCCCCTGAGGAACCTGCCGATCCTCAGGGTGTCCGAGGCGGAGGAGGCCCACTGCCTGCCCCAGGCGTTGAGGGAGAGGCTGGGCTGGTTCATGGACTCTGCGGGGGAGCAGATGAGGGTGGCCCTGGCGCTCAAGGGGTTGAGCAACCCATCCTTTGAGGAGGTCCAGCGTCTGGCGGAGGAGATCCTGGAGGGGCTGGGGGACTACCCGGTCAGGTCAGGGCTCTTGGTCCTGGTGGTGGAGCGGGACATGGGGAAGGCGCTGGGCTACGCCCTTTCGAGCCGGCTGCCCCAGGACGTGAGGGTGGTCAGCGTGGACGGCGTGAGGGTTGAGAACGGGGACTACGTGGACATAGGCCGTCCCCTGGCCCGGGGGCGGGTGTTGCCGGTGGTGATAAAGACCCTGGTCTTCGGGGCCTGAGGGGGGGGTTAGATGGAGGATCTGGTGAGCGCCGTGAGGGACGCGGGGGTGGTCGGGGCCGGTGGGGCCGGGTTCCCCACCCATGTGAAGCTTGGCGGCGGGTGTGAGTCGGTCCTGGTGAACGGGGCGGAGTGCGAGCCCCTTCTTGAGGTGGATCAGCAGCTGATGGCCCTGTACCCCTCCAGGGTGTTGGAGGCGCTGGACGCGGTGGTCCGGTCCCTGGGGGCCCGGGAGGGGATCATAGGCATCAAAGACAAGTACCGGGAGGCCTTGGAGGCCCTGGGGGGCGAGATCGGTGGGTTCCCATCCCTCCGTTTGCACGTGTTGCCCAACGTCTACCCCGCCGGGGACGAGCAGGTGCTTGTCTACGAGGCCACGGGTCGGATAGTGCCCGAGGGGGGGATCCCCCTGGAGGTGGGGGTTGTGGTGCTCAACGTGGAGACCCTCCTCAATATCTGGGGGGCCATGCGGGGCATCCCGGTGACGGAGAAGTACCTCACCGTCTGCGGGGAGGTGCATAGACCCGCCACAGTGAGGGTCCCCCTCGGGGTCTCGTTCGGTGAGGTGATAGCGGCGGTGGGGGGCAGTCCCCTTAAGGATTTCGTGGTGATCGACGGGGGCCCCATGATGGGGAGGGTGGTCCGGCGCATGGACGAGCCGGTTACCAAGACCACCAAGGGGCTCATAGTGCTCCCGCCGGACCATCCCCTGGTGGTGGCCAAGGAGAGGGACATGAGGTCCATGATGAGCCTGGCCAAGACCGCCTGCTGTCACTGCATGCTCTGCACCGACCTTTGTCCCCGTTACCTGCTGGGACATCGGCTGAGGCCCGACAAGCTGATGCGCCTTGCGGCCTACAACGACACCTGTGAGGGGGATGCGGCGGCCACCGAGGCCTTCCTGTGCTGCGAGTGCGGCATGTGCGAGGTGGCATGCGTCATGGGGCTGCAGCCCTGGAAGTTGAACCGGGAGCTCAAGTCCCGGATGGGCAGGATGGGGATAAGGAACCCCCACCGAGAGGCCCCTAAGGAGGTCAACCCCTTCAGGTCCTTCCGGGGTTTCCCGACGCCTAAGCTGCTTGGCAGGCTTGGGCTCTCCCGGTACGGTGGGGTGCACGCCCCCATGGGGGAGGTGGAGGTTCAGCCCCGGCGGCTTGTGTTGAAGCTGAAGCAGCACATAGGAGCCCCCTCGGTCCCGGTGGTGGCCCCCGGGAAGAGGGTCGCAAGAGGGGAGCTCCTGGCCCGGCTGGGGGGGAACGTGTCGGCTAACCTTCACGCCCCCTTGGGGGGGCTGGTGGAGTCCGTGGGGGAGGATCTGCTGGTCCTCCGGGTGTCAGATGATCTTGGGGGGGTTGAAGCTTGAAGGGAGCCATAGGCCTTGTGGAGTACAAGACGGTGCCCAAGGGGGTTGAGGCGGCGGATGCCATGCTGAAGGCGTCGGAGGTCAGGCTCCTCTTCTCGTCCCCCATATGTCCCGGCAAGTACGTGACCATAGTGGCTGGAGAGGTGGATGCGGTGAGGACTGCGGTGGGTAAGGCGGTGCAGGTGGGAGGCATCTTCACCGTGGACTCCCACGTGCTCCCCAACGTCCACCCGTCGGTGATCCCCGCATTGACCGCCACGGGGGAGTACGGGGACGTGGAGGCCCTGGGGCTGGTGGAGACCATATCCGCTGTAGCGGCGGTCTCGGCGGGGGACGTGGCCGCCAAGGCTGCGTCGGTTAGCCTTCTGGAGATAAGGATCGCCCGGGGTCTGGGGGGCAAGGGGTTCGTGGTGGTGACCGGTGACCTGGGAAGCGTGGAGGCCTCCATCCGGGCCTGCGAGAGGAAGCTCGGGGAGGAGGGGGGCATCGTCAGCACCGCGGTGATAGCCTCCCCCCACCGGGATCTGGTCTCCGCCATGCTCTAGGGGGTCTGTCCCTCCAGGCCGAGCCTCCTGGCCAGGTCCTGGATCCCCTGGCCGGAGACGGAGGAGACCCGGTAGATCTCCCTCACCCCCGCCCCCTGGAGGGCCCTGGCGGCCCGATCCATCTCCTGCTCCGATGCCAGGTCCGCCTTGGTCACCACTCCTATGACGGAGCCCCTCATGGCCTTCACGAACATGGAGGGGAAGCGGACGGGCCTCTTGGGGTCCGCCACCAGTAGCACCGTGGATGCCCTGGCGGAGTTGGTGATCAGGGTGTGGTAGAACCGGGGGATCTCGAAGAACTCCCCCGGGGTGTCCACCGCGTCCCCGCAGAAGGATATCGCCTCGGTCTTGGATGAGCAGGATGTAAGCCCCAGGGCCCTGAGCAGGGCGGTCTTCCCGGCCCCTATGGGGCCCACGACCATCAGCCTGCGTCGGCTCATGTCCTTGTGATTGGGGCGGGGGTGAAGCCCAGGCTGGAGGAGAGGACCTGGACCGCCATCTGGAGGGAGCTCTCCACCGCCGCCACGTCGCCGGTGAAGAGGATGCAGCCGGTGAACCGGTCGATGAATTCCATGTTAACATTCCCCGCCTTGGAGGCCACGTCGGCGGCTATTATAGCCCCCTCGCCAGGGGTTATGGTCATTATCCCGATGGCCCCCGCCCGCTCCACCCCCACCAGGGAGCAGAGCTCCTCCCTGGGGTTGCATATCATGTGGGCCAGCGTTACCTGCTTGCCCGGCACGTACTCCTGGATGACCCTTGCCTTGGCCTCCAAGTCGACACCTCCCCTTCACCGGAATGGCGCATCATAGCGTCTACGCCATTTTACGCCCACCGGGGGAGGGACGTCACCCCCCGGTGGTGTCCAGGGGGGTGACGTCCCTACTGGGGATAGATGGAGGACCGGATGTTGGCCATCTTGGTGTTTACCTTCCGGAAGTAGGCGGTGGAGGAGCCCCCGTAGTACCGGGCCAGGGCCTTGGGTATGGACCCGTAGGCGTTGATGTATCGGGACAGGAGCAGGCACCCCGCCGCCACCCCCTTCTCGGGGTTGAACATGTCGTCCTTGGTGGCGATGCCGTTGGCCTGCAGGAGCCCATTGTGGACCCGCCACATGACCTGCATGATCCCCATGGCCCCCTTGTTGCTCACCGCCTTGGGGTCGAACCGGCTCTCCGTGTGGGCCACCGCGGTGGACAGGTGCACCGGTATGCCGTACTTGGCGCTGTAGTACACCAGGGCCCCGGCGGTCCTGAGGGCCGTCATGGGGGCCACGCTCGGGTTGGTGCCCCGGATGTAACGGGTCACCGTGGCCACCTTGCGCTGGTCGTCGGCGGAGAAGGAGCCAAGCTTGTGAAGTATGGATTCCGGGTGTCTTAGTAGCCAGGCGGTCAGGTCTTTGGGTGAGAGCCTCATGGCTCTGAGGACGTCCTTGATGGATTGGTGGTATTCCGCGTCCCTTGCCTCTATGGCCACCAGCTTCGGTTCCTCGCCGGGTCCGGCGCTGTCCGCCGGTTTCGAAGCCGATGGTTGTGTGGTGGGGTTGACCTCGTCTATTCGGAAGGACCCTTCCTCTGAGTCCTCCGCGAACCCCGGTGGAGCTAAGGCGATCACCGCCGCCAGGAGGGCCATGCAAATGAGCCCCGCGGCCCAAGTTCGTCCTAGTTTCATCAGGGATGCCTCCTTTAAAATAGTTTTATGTTTTCGTATATTGAGTCCATTTGCCACCTCCCCCGAAGATGTGGGTATTATAACCAAAGACCCCGATGGGGCAAGTTTTGCGCTATAAAATTAAAAGGTCCTGACTGGTTTAACCAAAAACAAACGCCATTGTCGATTTGGGGTAGTCCTTTTGTCGACAATGGCATCTATTTGTACGCCAAATTCGGTAGCTTATTTTAAGCTATTTTTTATCTAGCCCCTTGGAAACCCACAGGAGGAACCGGGAGCCAACCCCCGGCTGGCTCCACTCCAGCCTCACGTCCCCCCCGTGGGCCCGGGCGATCCCCCGGGCGATGGAGAGCCCCAGCCCGTATCCCCCCACGGGCTCACTGGACCTGGACCGGTGTTGGTCCCCCCGGCGGAACCGCTGGAAGATCTGCTCCTCCATCCCATGGGGCACCCCGGGGCCGTTGTCCTCCACCCACAGGGAGTACCTATCCCCCTGGTCCTCCAACGTCACCTTCACGAGCCCCCCGGGGCTACGGTCGAACTTGGACCGCACGTACTTCACCGCGTTCTCTATGAGGTTCCTAACCGCTGCCTCCATCTCCGCCGACGCCCTGACCGGGGCCTCATGGGGCAACGACAGCTCCACCTGAACCTCCCCGTCCCGGGCGAGCCAGGAGGCGTCCTCCGCCGCCCTCCGGACCAGGTCCGCCAGGTCCAGCTCCCTGGGTTCCCCCAGGTCTCCCCCCTCGAAGCGGGTTAGCAGTAGCATCCGGTCCACCATGTCGGTGAGACGCCTCTGCTGTTCCAGGATCCGGTCGATGAGCCTCAGGTTGTCCCCCAGGGCGTAATCCCGAAGGAGCTCTGCGGCCCCCCGGATCACCGTCAGGGGGGTCTGGAACTCGTGCCCCACGTCGGATACGAAGCGCCTTAGGGCCTCCTCCCCCCGGACCCGCTGGGTTATGTCCTGGATGGTTACCACCGCGGAACCCTGGACGCCTACCCCCCTCATAAGGTAGTGCCGCTCCGACCAGGCGTCGCTCTGGGTCAGGGTGGCCTCCACCTGGCCCCCCTTAAGGAGCTGGTCCACCGCATCCATCAGCTTGGGGTGCCTCACCGCCCCCTCCAGCGGGGTGCCGGGCCTGGCCATGTCCCGGAGAAGATCCCCCATGGGGGCGTTGCAGTAGAGGACCCGCCTCTGCCGGTCCACCATGAGGACCCCCACCGGCATGGTCTCCACCAGCCCCTTCAGGGTCCGCCTCTCCTCCTCCAGGTCCTCCATGGCCCGGTTGAGCCGCCGGGCCATCCGGCGGATGCTTAGCCCCAGGAGCCTCACCTCGTTGGCCCCCCCGGGGGGCAGGGGGATATCCTCCCCCGCCTCCGCCCGGTCCGCGGTCCTGGCCAGCTCCAGGATCGGGCCCGTGATCCGCCGCATCCACCAGGTCCCAACCCCTAGAGCCAGGAGCAGCGCCGCCCCCAGGGTGGTCAAGAGCCTCATCCTGAGGGAGGATAGGACCCCCTCGAACCGGTTCCTCTCCAGCGACACCCTGACCACCGTTGCCCCCCCGGGCAGCTCCACCCGCCGGGCCTCGTAGAGGTACTCCACCCCGGTGGTGTCGCTTCGCCTAACCGAGTAGCCCTCCCCGGCCTCGAAGGCCCTACGCACCTCCGGCCTGGTCAGGTGGTTCTCCAGGGACGGAAGCCCCTCGAGGGGCACCTGGCTATCCCACAGGACCCGTCCATCCCGGTCTATCACGGTGCACCTTACCCCCGTGTCGGAGGCCCAATGTCCCAGGACCCGATCCAGACTCTCTGGTTCGGTGCCGCTCAGCCTGACCAGCGCTCCGGCGGATGCGCTCAGGGCCGACAGGTTGGACCGGGTCTCATCCTCCAGGTGGCCCCTGGTGTCCCTCAGGGCGAAGATCCACCATAGGGCAACCAGGGTCACCAGGGGGAGCGCCAGGAGCAGGGCCACCTGGCCCCTTATGGACCTGAGCACCTATGACACCTCCATGACCCGGTAGCCCCTGCCACGGACGGTCTTTATGGTCACCCGGGCACCTGCCTCCTCAAGCTTTCGCCTCAGGCGGAACACGTTTACGTCCACGGTCCTGCTGTCGCTCCCCACGTGCCCCCAGATCTTGCCCAGGATCTCCTCCTTGCTCACCAGCCTCCCCCGGCCGGACATGAGCAACTCCAGGAGCCGGTGTTCCGTTGGTGACAGATCCAGCGGCTGCCCGTTCACCAGCGCGTCACCCTGGGGCTCCAGCGTGAGGTTCCCGATGGAAATCTCTTGGCCTCCTACGGCGGAACCATCGATGCGTCTCAGGTGGGCCTTGACCCGGGCCATGAGCTCCGGTATCGAGAAGGGCTTCCGGACGTAGTCGTCCGCCCCCGCCTCCAGCCCCGCCACCGCATCCCGCTCGTCCCGCCGGGCGGTAAGCATTATCACCGGCACGTGCCTAAGCTCCTGCTCCTCCCGGATCCTACGGCAGACTTCCCATCCGTCCATCTTGGGCAGCATCAGATCCAGAATTATCAAGTCCGGCACGGCGGTAAGCGCCAGGTCCACCGCTTGGTCTCCGTCCGCGGCACACATGACCGTGTACCCCTGGCGGCGAAACGCCTCGGAGAGGATCTCCCTTATGCCCTCCTCGTCTTCCACCACTAGTATCCTCCATCTCATGACCTATCACCCAGGGGGCGACGAAACTGGGAGGCCTTGACCCGCCGGCCGGTGATCATGAACATGATGTGCTCCCCCAGGTTGGTGGCGTGGTCCCCCGCCCGCTCCAGAACCCGGGCCACCTCCCCCAGGGCCGAGGCCTGGGCGATGGTGGCGGGCCGGTCGATCATTATCATCAGCAGCTCCCGCTCCACCCGGTCCTGCAGGTCGTCCACTTGATCGTCCATGGCGCACAGCTCCCTGGCCAGGTCCTCGTCCCCGTTGAGGTAGGCCTTCACCGCCAGGTCTAGCATGGCGCACACCCTCTCCCCCATGAGGGGGATGTCCATCAGGGGCTTTATCGGGTCCTGGTCGATCAGCTTTAGCGCCCGCTTGGCCACGCTGACCCCCAGGTCCGCGATCCTCTCCAGGTCCACCGCCATGTGGATGGCACAGGAGATGGCCCGAAGGTCCGCCCCCAGTGGCTGGTACCGGGCCATGAACTCCAGACAACTCATGTCCAGCCACCCGGCCAGCTGATCTGCCTCGTCATCGGACTCAATTACCCGCCGGGCCTCACTCCGATCCCGTTTAACCAGTGCGGCCACCCCGCCCCGGATGGACGCCTCCGCCATGGCCCCTAGCCGCATCATCCCGGACCTTATCTCCCCCAGGTCCTGGTCCATGTGCTTTCTTATGTTCAAAGGCTCCATTGAAGACCAACCCCCATCATCCAAATCGGCCGGTTATGTAGGCCTCGGTCCTAGGGTCCCTGGGGGATGTGAAGATCTCCCTGGTGGGTCCCTCTTCCACCAGCTCACCCATGAGGAAGAAAGCAGTCCTATCAGACACCCTGGCGGCCTGCTGCATGTTGTGGGTCACTATTATCACAGTGTAACTCTTCTTGAGCTCCCTAACCAGCTCCTCCACCTTGGCGGTTCCCATGGGATCCAAGGCAGAAGTGGGTTCATCCATCAGCAGTACCTCTGGTTCGACAGCTATGGCCCGAGCGATACAGAGCCGCTGTTGCTGTCCCCCCGAAAGGTTCATGGCGGACGACTCTAGCTTGTCCTTCACCTCGTCCCAAAGGGCCGCACCCCGCAAACTCCGCTCTACGATCTCGTCCAACACCCGTCGGTCCTTCACGCCGTGGAGCCTGGGGCCGTAGGCCACGTTCTCCCATATGGAGAAGGGGAACGGGTTGGGTCGCTGGAACACCATCCCCACCCGCCGGCGGAGGGAGATCACGTCCGTCTGGGGGCCGTAGACGTCCTGCCCGTCGATGAGCACCTGCCCCTCCACCCTCACCTCCTCTATGAAGTCGTTCATCCGATTTATGCATCGCAGGAACGTGCTCTTCCCGCACCCGGATGGGCCTATCAGGGCCATCACGGACCTCTCGGGCACCGATAGGTTCACGTTCCTCACCGCCGGAACCGACCCGTAGTACAGGGTCAGTCCCTTGGAGACCACCTTGGATTCCTCCATCTGACACATCTCTCCCTATGTGTATGTTCTATTGTGTATGTTCTATCAAGCCCTGCCGGAGCGTCTGAGCCGGGACCGCCAGGCTATCCCCGTCAGAGACAGCAGGAACACGGTTCCCACCAGGACCAACGATGTGCCGTACTGTATGGGCCTGGTGGCGTCAATGTTGGTTCCAGCGGTGGCCAGCACGTATATGTGGTAAGGTAGGGCCATGACGGATTCGAAGGGGCTCTTGGCAAAGTTGGGAGTGAAGAAAACCGCTCCGGTGAACATTATGGGCGCCGTCTCCCCCGCCACCCTGCCTAGCCCCAGGATGGCCCCGGTCATTATGGAGGGCATGGCGGTGGGGAGCACCACCTTCCTTATAGTCTGCCACCGGGTGGCCCCCATGGCGAAAGAAGCGTCCCTGAGATCCTTGGGGACGTTCAAGATGGCGGTCTCCGCGGCGGTGACTACCACGGGGAGCACCAGGCACGCCAACGTCAGCGAGGCGCTCAGCATGCTGGCCCCCAACCGAAGGAAGATGCAGAAGAACGACAGGCCGAATAGGCCGAACACCACCGACGGAACCCCCGCCAGGCTCCTGACGGCAAGCCTAACCGCAGAGGCCACCGGCCCCTTGGGGGCGTACTCGGTGAGGTACACCGCGGTGGCCACCCCGATGGGCAGGGCGAAGGCCATGGATAGTAGCATCAGCTGAACGGTGCCCACCAGCGGGGTGGCGATGCCCCCCTGGGTCATCCCCGACCGGGGCCTCTGGGTGAGGAACTCCCAGGTGACCGCGGAGCGGCCGTTAACCCACAGGAACCCAAGGATCCCGAGCAGGGTCCCCAGTGTGATCAGCGTGAAGAGCCAAAGCACACCGGTGGCCAGCCGGTCCTTGACTAGCCGGATCTTCATACTCGCCTCCTCCTCTCCAGGGCCATAACCGCCAGGTTGAGCCCCATGGTGGCCACCAGTAGCATTAGCCCCATGAAGAACAGGGCGTGGTAGTGGGAGGACCCCACCGGAGTCTCCCCCATCTCCGCCGCGATGGCGGAGGTTAGGGGCCTCACCGGGTCCACCAGGGACTCGGGGATTATGGCCGCCCCGCCAGCGGCCATGAGAACCACCATGGTCTCCCCAAGAGCCCTCATAACCCCAAGGATGCAGGCGCTCCCTATCCCCCTGGCTGCGTATGGGACCACCACCCGAAATGTGGTCTCCAGTCGGGTGGCACCTAGGGCGTAGGAGCCGTCCCGAACCTCCTTGGGCACCGACGACAGGGAGTCCTCCGTGAGGGACGCCACCGTGGGGAGCATCAGGATCCCCAAAAGGAACGAGGCGTTGAGCATGTTGAGCCCCGTCAGCACCCCGAACCTCTCCTGGAGGTGCGGGGCTATAACTACCATCCCGATGAACCCAAGGACCACCGACGGAAGGAACCCCATGACCTCCACCGCAGGCTTTATGATTTCCCGGAGGCCCCGGGGACAAACCTCCGATAGAAAGATCCCAAGTCCCACGCTGAAAGGCAACGACATAAGGGCCGAAAGGCCCGTCACCGCCAGGGAGCCCACCCACAGGGGAAGCATGCCGAACTTGGGCTCCTCTTGGCTGGGATACCAATACGGTCCAGTAAGCATCTCCATCAGGGAGGCATCCCGAAGCACCGGTAGGCTCTCCTTGACGAGGAACACCAGTATGGCTCCGACAACTATTATCCCCGTGAAGGCCACCCCGGCTACCAATGTCCGGGGGAGCCGGTCTCCTCGCATGGCGTCCACGACCGTAACCCCCTCAGAAAAGGGGGCCCCGTTGGGCCCCCCTACAGATAAGCTAGATACCTCACCTCTCGATTCCATCGAGGCGTTCCTCCCTTAGGGCTTCAGGGTCACGAAGCCCTCCTTGGCCACGTAGCGCTGGCCGTTGGGCCCCTTCATGAAGTCTATGAAGGCCTTGACCTCCCCCTTGGGCTCCCCGTTGGTGTACATGTAGAGCTCCCGGGCGGTGGGGAACTTGCCGTTTCGTGCAGTGGTGGGTGTTCCGTCAACCCCATTTATCTTGAGGGGCTTCACGAACCGCTGATCCACGTAGCCGATCCCGTCGTAGCCTATGGCCAGGGGGTTCTTGGCCACCGTCTGGATCATGGCCCCCGAGGAGGCCACCGTCAGGGCCCGGGGGCTCACCGGCTCCTTCCTAAGCACCTTCTGCTCCCAAACCTCGTAGGTTCCCGAGCTGGTGTCCCGGCTGAGCACCACGATGGGCTTGTCCGGGCCGCCAACCTCCTTCCAGTTCCTCACCTTGCCGGTGTAGATGTTCTTCAGCTGGTCCACCGTCAAGTTGGACACCGGGTTGGAGGGATGCACTATGGGGATTATGCAGTCGAAGGCCACCACATGCTTCACCGGCGTGACCCCCTTGGTTTTGGCCTTCTCTATCTCCTCCGACTTCATCTCCCGGGAGGAGTTGGCTATGTGGGTGGTCCCGTCGATCAGCGCCTTTATCCCGTTGCCGCTTCCCCCGCCGGAGACCGATATCTTCACTCCCGGGTTGGCCTTCATGAACGCCTCCGCCGCAGACTGGGCAAAGGGAAGCAAGGTGGTGGAACCGTTCATGACGATCTCCCCCGCCATGGCGGCTCCGCCAAGGACCCCCACAAGTAGTGCGGCACACAGCACCCTCAAAATCGACCTCACCTTGATCATCCTCCTCTTGATCTTACCTAGCTTGGCGATCCAAGGATACCCGCCCCACGTTGGGGCTGTCTTACCGGAACCTTAAGGTTTCGTAACAACCCTCCCCCCTCCCGGGAGTGGTTAAGTTGGTCTACAATAGGCCCCAGGTAACCTTGCGTTTGGGAGGTGGGACCCATGGAGGAGCTTCTAATGAGGGCCCTGTCCGCGTCGGGGGAGCCGGTGGCGGTGATCCGCCGGGACGGTTCGGTGGTCTTCGTGTCCGATCCCATGGGGGCCTACCTGAAGGTGGACCCCTTAAGGGCCCGGGGCATGAGATGTGAGGAACTCTTCGGGGAGGACCTCTGTAGCCTGGCCATGTGCGCCGTGAGGTCCGCTTCCTGCCCCGCCTTCGGCGTAAGCTCCCGCGACGGGCGACTGGAGTGCCGGATCATCCCCGGGGAGGACGGGATCCTGGGGGCGGTGGTGCGGCTCAACGTGAGGGACAGGGCCTTCCGGAGGGCCATGAGGGACCTTGCCTTTCAGCGGCGGCTCACGGGGCTGGTGGAGCAGGACCCGGGGACCCTCATGCTGGTCCTGGACGGGGATGGCCGGGTGTTGAGGGCCAACGGGGCGGCGGGGGACCTCTTCAGGGGCTCCCCGGTGGGGCGCTACGCCTGGGAGATGGGGTCCCCCCATCAGGCGGCCACCCTCAGGGAGGCCATCTCCAAGGGGGACGGTACGGTCCACCTCACCTGCCCGACAAGGGACCGGGTGCGCCACCTGGTGGTCCGGATAAGATCCATGGGCTCCGGGGATGGGGCCAGGACCCTGGTCCTCTGGGGGCACGACGTGACGGAGCTGATACAGGCCAGGGATGAGGCGGACGTCTTCCGCTCCGCGTTGGACCAGTTCTCCCAGAGCGTATGCATCACAAACCCCTTGGGGGCCATAACCTACGTGAACCGGGCCTTCGAGGAGATGTATGGATATACACAACAGGAGGCGCTTGGGAAGAACCCCCGGATCCTTAACCCCGGTCTTCAGGTCTACCTTGATCATGGCATATCCCAGGAGGATTACCGACGAAGGTTCCAGGGGATGTGGGATATGGTCCTGGACCCGTCGGTGGGCCGCTGGGAGGGGGAGGTCATAAACCGCCGGAAGGACGGGTCTCTGGTTTGGGTGCAGCTCATCGTCAGCGCCATAAGAGGCAGGGATGGGGATCTCAAGGCCATAATGGGCATCCCGGTGGATCTGACCGCCCAGCGCGAGAGGGCGGAGCAGTTGCTGCTGGAGGCCTACCGGGCCATCGTCCTCATAGGGGAGATGAGGGACGAGGAGACCGGGGAGCACTTGATCCGAATAGGGAGCTACTGCCGGATCCTGGGGGAGGCCATGGGGCTCTCGGACCGGGTCTGCCGGGACCTGGAGATCTTTTCCCAGTTCCACGACATAGGCAAGGTGGGGATCCCGGACAGCATCCTGCTGGCGCCTCGAAAGCTGGACCCCCACGAGTTCGAGCTGATGAAGCGTCACACCATCATGGGATACCAGATCTTGAAGGGGAAGGGAAGCCTGGCCATGGGGGCGGAGATAGCTTTGAACCACCACGAGCGTTGGGACGGCTCCGGCTACCCCCAGGGGCTCGAAGGGGAACGGATCCCCCTGTCGGCCCGGATAACCGCCGTGGCGGACGTGTACGACGCCCTTCGGAGCCGCCGCCCCTACAAGGAGCCCATTGAACACCGGGAGGTGGTGGACTACATCCTGCGCGGCTCCGGCTCCCAGTTCGACCCCCGGGTGGTGGAGGCCTTCAATGCGGTCCACCTGGAGATGGCGGAGGTGTTCCGCCTCACCCAGTCGATCCCGGTGGAGCGGGGGTGATGGTTTGGACCTGTCGTTGGTGACCCAGCTGAAACGGCAGCTGGAACTGGCCCAGTCCATGGCGGCCGCCTGCGCCAAGGGGGCGCAGCTGTTGTCCCGGCACCTCCGGGGCTGGACGGTGGGGATGTACCTCCCGAGGAACGGGGTGCCCGGGTCCTTCATCTGGGTTGACGTCTCCGGCGTTAGGGGCCTCGTGGATCACCCGCTGGTCCGCCGGGCCTTCGAGTCCTCGGGGGCGGTGTGCGGTGAGTGGTGCGGGGGGACCGGCTGGGCGCTTCCCCTTTCCTGGGCGGGGGAGGTCCTTGGAGTCCTCCTGGTGGCGGGGGAGGCGGGGTGCGAGCTGGGCTTCGAGGAGGCCCAGCTGGTGGAGGTTGCCGCATCGCTGCTGGCGGCGGCGCTGGTCTCCCTGCGGCTGAAGGAGCAGATCCAGCGGGAGGCGTCCCTGGCCCGGTTGAGGGAGGGGGCGCTTAACCTGAGGGTGGCCATGGGGGAGAGCCTGGCCAGGCTATTCATCCGCCTGGCGGAGGAGCCCACCGTGGAGGGGCTCTTCCGGCTGGTGGTGGATGGGCTCCTGGAGATGGGCTACCAGGTGGCTTCCGTGGTGTCCCGGTCCAGCCGGGAGGGCCCCATGGAGTTCCGATGCAACCGGGGAAGCCCCGTCTCGGCGGCGGAGGTGAACTACCTTATCGAGGCGGGCCTTGGCCTGGTTGGCCGGGTGATGAGCACCGGCCAGGCGTACCTCTGCGAGGACTGTCTCACCGACCAGGTGGTGGTCAGGACCGAGGGGGATATAAGAAGCGAGCTGGGGGTCCCTATGTGGGGTTTGGATGGCCACATGTGGGGGATGATCCGGGTGGGCAAGAGACAGCCCCGGTCGCTCAATCTGGAACGGGATGGGAAATTGCTGGAGGCGCTCGGGGCCTTTCTGGCGCTTCGGATAGAGCGGAACGAGATGATATGCAGTTTGAGGCGTGAGCTGGACAGGACCCGTCTGCTTCACCGGGTTGTCCAGGACCTTCAGGGGGCGGTGGATCTGGAGGACCTGGCCCAGCGGGTGGTGGCCTCCCTGTCTGCCCAGGCGGGCTACGATCTCGTGGAGTTCTACCAGGTCCAGGATGGGGATCCGGAGCTGCTAATAGTGGGCTCTAGCGTCATCACCCGGGAAGAGATGCTCCCTTGTAGCATTAGGCTGAAGGAGGCGGGGGGAGGGCTGGTGAGCAAAATCCTCCAGACCCAGCGACTCACGGTCCATCGCTGTTCCTCCGAGGACGGATACTTGTCCTTTTCGGATAGGAGCCCTGCGCAGCAGCTGGACGTGCCTATCTTTGTGATGGGCCGGATGAGGGGGGTAATATCGGTGGAGTCCCACCGGGAGGCCTTCGACTCCGCGGACATTTGGTTCTTCGAGACGTTGGCCTGGCACGTGGGGGCCCTTTGGGAGGGGATGGAGCATCTGCACCTCCTGGAGCTCCAGTCCTTCAAGGACCCCTTGACGGGGCTGTGGAACCGCAAGTACCTGGAGGCTCGGTTGGAGGAGGAGCTGAGGCGATCCGCCCGTTCCGGCCAGGCGGTCTGCATCGCCATGGTGGACCTCTCCAACTTCAAGGCGGTGAACGACACCTACGGTCACGAGGTGGGGGACCGGGTGCTGGCGGAAGTGGCCCGGGCGCTCTCCGCCTCGGTCAGGTCCTGCGACGTGCTGGTCCGTTACGGGGGGGACGAGTTCGTGGTTTTCTCCCCCGGGGCGGGGGAGCGGGAGCTGGAGGGGCTGTTGTCCCGGGTGAGGGCCTCCATGGAGGAGATGAAGCTGTGTTCCGTTGGGGGGATATCCTTCGACTACGGGGTCACCTGCTTCAGTCCCGACGAAAACATTATGGATGCCATCGCCAGGGCGGATGGGATCATGTACTTGAGGAAGAGGGGGGGCCGGTAGGCCCCCCTTGCGGTTTCGCCCCCGTCTATCTCCCCGCCTGGTCCAGCAGGGTCTCCATCTCGCCAAGCCGCCTATCGAATAGGCCTATGGCGTCCAGCACCGGCCTTGGGGATGTCATGTCCACCCCCGCGTCCTTCAGGAGCTCTATGGGATGGGCGGAGCCCCCCCGGGAGAGCATGTTCAGGTACCGGTCCCGGGCGGAGGGGTCCTTCAGTATCGCCTCCGAGAGGGATATGGCGGCGGATATGCCGGTGGCGTACTGGAAGACGTAGAAGAGGGAGTAGAAGTGGGGTATCCGGGCCCACTCCATGGTTATCCGCTGGTCCACCTGGAAGTTTGGTCCGTGGTACCGGCGGTTCAGCTTCCCCCATAGGTCCCTGAGCTCCCTGGGGCTGGTGGGCTCCCCCTCCTGGTGGCGCCGGTGCACCTCCCGCTCGAAGGAGGCGAACATGGTCTGCCGGTAGAGGGTGGACCTTATCTGGTCCAGCTGGTAGTTGATCAGGTACAGCTTCTCCTTCGGGTCCTTGGCGTTCCTTATCAGGTGTTCCAGCAGCAGCATCTCGTTGACCGTGGAGGCCACCTCCGCCACGAAGATGCTGTAGTCGCTGGTGGGGTAGGGCTGGGTGCTGTGGCTGTACAGGGTGTGCATGGAGTGTCCCAGCTCGTGGGCCAGGGTGAACACGTCGGAGATGGTGCCGTCGTAGTTCATCAGGATGTAGGGGTGGGTCCCGTAGGATCCCCAGGAGTAGGCGCCCCCCCTCTTGCCCCGGTTCTCCACCACGTCCACCCATCCGCTGGCGAGCCCCTCCCGGGCCTTGCGGACGTAGTCCTCCCCCAGGGGTGAGAGGGCCTCCAGCACCATCTCCTTTGCCCTATCCCAGGGGATGTCCCGGTGGATCTCCTCCGCCAGGGGCACGTGCAGGTCGTAGGGGGCCAGCTGGTCCAGCTTTAGGGCCTTGGCCCGGAGGTCTATGTAGCGGTGCAGGGGCTTAAGGTTGGACTCCACGGTGTCCACCAGCTGTCGGTACACCTCCTCGGGGATCGCGTCGTCGAAGAGCTCCATGGCGAGCACCGACGGGTATTTCCTGGTCTTGGCCAGGAACGAGCTTGCCTTGAGCATGCCTCCGAAGGTGGCCCCAAGGGTGTTCTCGTGGGCCGAGTAGGCGTCGTAGAGGCTCTCATAGGCCTCCCTTCTGACCCGCCGGTCCTTGCTCCGGAGGAACCGGTAGTACCGCTCCTCGGACATCTCCACCCGCTTGCCCTTCTCGTCCCTTATGGGGGCGAAGGTCATGTCCGCGTTGGTTAGCATCTCGAAGGACCTCTCCGGGACCTCCAGCACCTCCCCCATGGAGGCCACCAGCTCCTCCGCCTCCCGGGAGAGCACGTGGGGGGACTTCCGGATCACCTCCGACAGGAAGAACCGGTGGTCCTTAAGGGAGGGCTCGTCCAGGAAGGACCTCAGCAGTTCCCGGGGCAACTGGACCAGCTCGGGCTCGATGAAGCTGGTCTTGGCGCCGAGCAAAGTGGCCAGGGAGGAGGCCCGGTCCGACAGGGCCTGGTAGGTGGGGTTGGCGGTGTCCTCGTGGCTCCTCATCACCGCGTAGGCGTAGAGCTTTCCCACCGCTATGGAGAGCTGGTCCCTCAGCTTGAGGCAAGCGGCCAGCTCCTTCGGGGACGATAGCTTGCCCCGGAAGGCCTCCAGCCGGGGCAGCTGCTCCTGAACCGCCCGGAACTCCTCCTCCCACCTAGCGTCCGTGGGGTAGATGTCCTCCAGACGCCAACGGAGCTCCTGGGGGACCTGGTCCCGACTGGGCAGGTCCCCGCCGGAGGCGGGTCCCGCGGAGGCCATCAGGGCCGCCGCCAAGAGAAGCGGTTTTACGTTCAACGTTATCCCCTCCTTAAAAAAATTGTGTCCACATAAGTATGCCAATCAGGGGAACGGGGTGCAAGTGCCTGATGGCGGGGATGGTGTTATCATTTTAGATAACTCACCAAGGGGGGTGGGGCCCGATGGTTAAGGTTCGATACGCGTTGTTGATCATGGCGGTTATGTGGCTGACCTCTGGCGGGTCTGCTTTCGCTGGCCGTGTTTTGACCGTGGCGGGGGATCCATGGGGACCCTACCTGGATCCGGGCCATCACAAGCTTGGCCTGTCGGCGGAGCTGGTGAGGGAGGCCTTCAGGACCCAGGGGTACCAGGTTGAGTTCAAGATTATCGATTGGCTGAAGGCCCAGGAGATGGCCTCCCGTGGGGAGGTTATCCTCATGAACGCCTGGTACACCCCCGATAGGGCCTCTGCCTTCTTCGTGAGCGACCCGTACCTGAGGAGCCGGGTGGTGTTCCTGGCCAGGCGGAGGAGCGGCTTCAAATACCGTGGGATAGAGAGCCTGAAGGGTCTCCGGGTTGGGAGGATAAGGGGTTACGCCTACGACCCGGAGTTCATTAAATCTAAGGTCTACATCCTCTACGATGGGGTTAGTTTCATTGACCTGGCCAGGAAGGTGGCCACCGGGCGTATAGACCTGGTGCCCGAGGATCAGCTGGTGGCCCTTTGGGAGCTTAAGAAGAAGGAGCCCCTGCTGTTGGACAAGTTGCAGGTGGTGGAGGGACCCCTCAAGGAGACCACGGTGCACCTCATGGCCTCCCGGGCCATGCCGGACGGGGAGGAGACAATAAGGGCCTTCAATCGGGGGCTCAAGGAGCTGAAGCGAAGCGGCCAGTACCGGGCGATACTGGCCGCCTATGGGGCGTCCTCGGTGGAGGTTCGTTGAGGCTATGAGTCTATAGTTCCAGCTCCCTCATGACCGTGTTGAGGTCCTTGTCCCCCCGGCCGGAGAGGTTCACCAGCACGGTGGTGCCATCGCTGAGGGTGGGTAGCAGTTTCATGGCGAAGGCCACCGCATGGGCGCTTTCTAGGGCGGGTATTATGCCTTCGTGCCTTGAGAGGGCCAAGAAGCCATCTAGGGCCTCCTGGTCGGTGACCCCCTCACAGGATATGCGGCCCATGTCCTTGAGGTGCGCCAGCTCGGGTCCAACCCCCGGGTAGTCCAGGCCCGAGGATATGCTGTGAACCCGGCCTGGGTTCCCGTTTGGGTCGGTGATCACGTAGGTCTTGAAGCCGTGGATGATCGCCGGTTCCCCCCTCATGAGGGAGGCGGCGTGGAGCCCTGAATCGAGCCCTTTGCCGGCGGGTTCCACCGCGATGAGCTTAACGTCCAGGTCGTCCGTGAAGGCGCTGAATAGCCCCATGGCGTTGCTGCCCCCTCCCACGCAGGCCACCGCGTAGTGGGGGAGCCGCCCCTCCTCCTTCAGGAACTGCTCCCGGGCCTCGTGGCCTATCACGGACTGGAAGTGGCGCACCATGGTGGGGTAGGGATGGGGGCCCACCACGGACCCCAGGAGGTAGAAGGCCTGGGGGTTGGAAGCGTACTCATGGAGGGCCGCGTCCACCGCCTCCTTGAGGGTCCCGTCCCCCTGGGAGACGCTCACCACCCGGGCCCCCAGGGCCTTCATCCTGGCCACGTTTGCGGCCTGGCGCTGGACGTCCTGGGAGCCCATGAAGACGGTGCACTCAAGCCCCAGGAGGGCTGCCACGGTGGCGCAGGCGGTGCCGTGCATACCTGCCCCGGTCTCGGCGATGATCTCCTTCTTCCCCATCCGACGGGCGAGCAAACCCTGTCCCAGGGCATTGTTTATCTTGTGGGCTCCGGTGTGGTTCAGGTCCTCCCGCTTGAGGTACAGCCTGGCCCCCCTGCCCAGGCGGCTGGACAGGTTGGCGCAGAACGTAAGGGCCGAGGGCCTCCCAACGTAGCGCCGGAGCAGGTCTGTGAGCTCCTGCTGGAACGACGGATCTTCCAGGGCATCTAGAAAGGCCTGATCGAGCTCCTTCAGCCTGGATCCGATGGATCCATCCACGAAGGCTCCGCCATACTCCCCGAAGTAACCCCGCTTGGTCTCGATCTCCACATGGTTCCTCATCTCGTCTTCCTCCTCTCGATCTCACCTTGGTGTTTTCTAAAGATGAAGGGGGACCACCCCTGTGTAGGATGGCCCCCCGACCTCTTCGGGATAAAAAGGGGGGCCGCGGTCCGTCAGGCCGCGGCCCCACCAGGATCCAGTGGTGTCCGCGACCTCAGGGGCGCCACCACCAGAAGAGGGAGCTATGGTTGAAGTTGCCGTTCCGGTTCATGGTATGCTCGATCATGGAGGAAGGATACTCCCCGGGGGAGGATCGGTCAACCCCCCTTGACAAGTTTGGGCCCCTGAGGTAAATAAAAATCGTTTTAGATACCTCGCCCTCCGGGCGGGCATCTCATGAATGAAGAGGAGGAGGATTCGGACATGAAGACCAACGAGAACCTCATGAGCGCCTTTGCGGGGGAGTCCCAGGCCAACCGTAAGTACCTGGCCTTCGCCAAGGTGGCGGAGAAGGAGGGGCATAGGCTGGCGGCCAAGATGTTCCTGGCGGCGGCGGAGGCGGAGACCATCCACGCCCATGCGCATCTCAAGGCGGCGGGGGGCATAGGGGACACCGCCTCCAACCTGAAGTCCGCGGTGAGCGGCGAGACTTACGAGTTCACCCAGATGTACCCCCCCTTCATCGACGAGGCCAAGGCGGAGGGCCGGGACGAGGCGGTGCGCACCTTCACCTACGCCAACGAGGCGGAGAAGGTTCACGCCAGGCTCTTCCAGGAGGTGCTGGACAAGCTGGGTACCGATGACGGGGACGAGTTCTTCGTCTGCACCGTGTGCGGCCACGTCCACAAGGGGACCAGCGCGCCGGAGCAGTGTCCCATCTGCGGCGCCAAGTCCGCCGCCTACAAGATGGTCTAGGGTCCGCTCCCTCCGGAACCTAATACTGCGCCGTGGCTTGCCGGGGACCCTTGAGGTCCCCGTTTACATTTGCCCTCCCTTGGTGTACCCTTAGCGCAGCATAAATACCCCCATGGGTATATCTGGTCGGAGGTGGTCCTAGTGGCCGGTTCGGATTCCAAGCGGGTTGTGGTGGTAGGCGGGGTGGCCTGTGGTGCCAAGGCGGCGTCCAGGCTTAGGCGACTCAAGCCCCATTGGGATGTCACCATCATTGAGCGATCCGACACGCTGAGCTACGCCGCGTGCGGCATGCCCTTCTTCCTGGAGGGGGCGGTGCCGGACTTCAAGGAACTGCTCTCCACCCCGGCGGGGGTAATAAGGGACGCCAACTTCTTCAGGAACGTCAAGGGGATCCAGGTGCTGACCAACCACCTGGCCTTGGAGGTGGATCGAGCCGCCAAGGTGGTCCGGGTGGTGGACTCATCCACCGGGGAGAGGAAGGAGATCCCCTACGACAAGCTGGTTCTGGCCACCGGAGCATCTCCTGTGGTGCCGGATCTGCCCGGGGTGGACTTGGCGGGGGTCAGCCCCCTGTGGACCCCCCGTAACGCGCTGGAGATCCGCTGTGCCCTGGACTCTGGGAATGTCAGTCGGGCGGTGGTGGTGGGGGCCGGACTGGTTGGGCTTGAGGCGGCGGAGGCCATGGCCAAGCGGGGCATCAAGGTGACGGTGGTTGAGCTCCTGGACCGGCCGTTGGCGGCCTTGTTGGACGGGGAGTTCGGTGCCGCCCTGGCCAAGGCGATCCGGTCCTACGGGGTGGAGTTCGTTCCCTGCTGCCGAGTTATGGGCTTTGAGGGGGAGGGAGGTTCCCTCCGGAGGGTCATCACCGACAAGGGGGACTTCGATGCCCAGCTGGCGCTGGTTAGCGTTGGGGTGCGTCCCAACTCCCAGCTGGCGGCGGACTCGGGCCTCGAGATTGGTCCCACCGGGGGCATCAAGGTCGATTCCCACATGATGACCAGCGATCCGGATGTGTACGCCGGCGGCGACTGCGTGGAGACCTTCAATACGGTTACGGGACGGCCGGTCAGGCAACCCATGGGCTCCACCGCCAACCGGCATGGTCGGGTGATAGCGGACAACCTGGTGGGGATGGGGACCTGCTTCAACGGTGTAATCGGCACGGCGGTAATGCGCTTCTTCAACCACACGGTGGGCCGCACGGGCCTTTCGGAGCAGGCCGCCCGGGAGGCGGGGTTTGACCCGGTTGGCGTCACCGTCACGGACCCAGACAGGCCCCACTTCATGGCTGGATCCGCCCCGGTGGTGCTAAGGATTCTTGCAGACCGGAACAGCCGCCGGGTCCTGGGGGCCCAGCTTATCGGAACCGGCCAGGTTGATAAGAGGCTTGACACCTTGGCCTGTGCGGTTTACGGGGGCATGACCGTGGACATGCTGGCGGACATGGACCACGCCTACGCTCCCCCCTTCTCCTCCGCCCTGGATGTGCTGACCCATGGGGCCAATCACCTTCGCAACAGGCTGGACGGGCTGGTGGAGACCGTGCGCCCCTCGGAGGTGGCGGCACTGGTGGAGCAGGGGGCGGTGCTCCTGGACGTGAGGGGCCCCGGCGAAGTGGAGGCCCAGGGTCAGCTGCCCTTCGACGGGATCCTCGCCATCCCCTTGGGGCAGCTGGACAAGCGGATCCAGGAGTTGCCTCGGGGCCGCAAGGTGATCGCCTACTGTAAGGTGTCAGTAAGGGGCTGGGACGCGGTATCCATACTGAGGAAGCACGGCTTCCAGGACGTGGCGGTCCTGGAGGGCGGCGTGGTGGGCTGGCCATTCAATCTGCGCAAATAGGGTAAGCAGGCGTCGTTTTCCGCCCCCCGGCGGGGATCCCGGGGGGCGGAGACCAAAACTAGAGCCTGAGGCCCCCGTTGCGGCTCTTGTATCGCTTTAAGATCAGGTGGGTCTGGACCCGGGTTATCCCCTTGAGGGAGTAGACGTGGTCCAGCACGAACCGCTCCAGGTCCTCCATGTCCCGGAGGAGGGCGTGCATGTGCAGGGTGCTGGAGCCGGTCATGAGATAGAGGTTCTCCACCTCGTCCTTCTCCGCCAGGGCGTGGGCCACCGAGTCCAGGTGGAAGGGCTCCACGTCGATCTCGAAGAAGGCGGACACGTGCTTGCCGGTGGCCTCGGGGTTTATGGTGACCGTGAAGGCCTCTATTACCCCCTCCTGTCGGAGCCGGTCGATCCGTTCCTTGATGCTAACCCGGGTGAGGCCGTACTTGCGCCCCAGCTCCGCGTAGCTGATCCTGCCGTCCTCGGTGAGTTCCTGAAGGAGCTTCAAGTCCAGTTGGTCCATCCGCAACATCTCCTAACGGTGGTCTCCTGTGAGGGCGCGACAAGACTAACAAAAAAAGGCCAACCTTGGAAGCGTCACCGAATCATCCCGAGCCTGCGGGCCTGGGAGGCCAGGTGGCCGGAGGTGGCCCTCCCGTCCAGGACCTTGAGCACCAGCAGGGCCCCATCCTCCCCCCGCACGAAGGCGAAGACCGGCACCTCCCGGACCTGGATGGCCCGGAAGATCCGATCCCCCGGGTCCACGTAGCCTTGGACCTTGAAGCCCCACTCCCGCCATCGCTCCTCCAGGTACTCCCTGGGAGGGTAAGAGGTGGAGACCGGGATCACCTTAACCTTCCCCTTGAGCCCCCCCAGGGCCTCCCGGATCCCATCCCGGCAGGACCTGCAACCGGGGGAGAAGAGGATCAGGAGGGCCCCATCCCCGGGGGACACCAGGGACCTAAGCCTCGCCTTCCCGTGGGAGCCGATGGGGGAGAGGACCGGGTCCTCGATGCGAAGCGGGGCCCCTTGCGAGGGGGACCAGAACGTAAGCAGCAGGGCAAGACACAGAAGGATCCTCATGGCTGGACAGGGGACCGCCGGGAGATTCCCCCGGCGGCTTGGACCCTAGGCCTCCACGTTCAGGTTGTTGCCTATCCCCATGCTTCCCAGGAGCTTGTTCAGCATGTCCACCTGGAGGGCCTCGGTGGCCTTTAGGACCTTGTTGGCCGTGGCGTACTGGATCTGGACCCCGGTCACCGCCTCCCGCTGGGCCTGAAGGGCCGATACCATGTCCATTCGCACCACCTCCTCTGGGTCTTCTTGAGAGATTATCGTCCCTGGCGGTGAAAAGATAAACCCCCTTGACCTTTGGGCCCCGGTGGTGTACCCTTCGGGTGAAGTTTGATGGCTAAAACACGGGAGGTTCCTCATGTCGTCCAGGCGCTCGGAGGACTACCTGGAGGAGATGTTGCTCCAGGAGATCCAGGGGGGCACCCCCTCGGTCACCGGCCTAGCCAGGGCCCTGGAGGTGACCAAGGGCACGGTGGTGTCGGTGCTTAAGAAGCTGTCCTCCGAGGGGCTCCTGTCCCATGAGAGGTACGGCACCCCCGCCCTGACCGAGGCGGGCAGGGCCAGGGCGCTCTCCATCTACCGGAGGCACTACAACCTCGTCTTCTTCTTGGAGCTGCTGGGGGTGGATCAGGACAGGGCCGGCCGGATCGCCTGCGAGATGGAGCACCTGCTGGACGATGACTTGGAGGGGGGGATCTTCGCCCTGTCGGAGTTCATCTCCCAGGGGATCAAGGCCTCCGAGGGGTGGGCACGGGAGCTTCAGGAGAGGCTCTCGAACCCAGGGACCCTGCCCCCTCCCCTGTGTCTCGCCGGCTCCC